>JGI994J12354_10000162_pt1 | contig 63867 bp, 44 predicted proteins | sample IntmicLarv3ML3BL_FD_12354 | JGI IMG/M metagenome (IMG submission 12354) | reverse complement strand
TTTAATAATTTTAGAATTCATGGCTCTTTGGGATATTTATCCCCTATGCAATATAAACGTTTAGCGTTCAACTAATTTTTGTTCAGTTTAGGGTTGACTATCCAATTGCCCACATGTTTTGGTGTTCGATGTGCGGTCCCGACACGGATAAAGGGTCAATCAAAATATCGTGTAAGTTGCTAAAGAAATCTTCTTTGGTCATGATTAAATACCTGCTTTCTTGTTTGGTCTTATTCCTAATAAACTGAAATAAGTCTTATTTTAACACATTAATTTATAATAAAAAAGTCTGTGAATATCTATACTTTAGTATTCATAGATTTTTTTGATAAGTTGAAATCTGATTTATAAGTCTTTATATTGAATGTGTCAGCATCTTCTACTATAATTGTGGGACAAGACACGAAAACGGAAAGAGGCGAAGATGTGAAATGTCAATACTAAATAGAACAATTACTTTTTATTGCATGGTGGAAATTTGATATAGATAATATAAAAAAATTAATGCCTTTTTTAGCAAGTGATAATATAGACAAAGTAATTAAAATAGGATTAGAAATTAGGAAAACATATTAAGCAATGCTCTTATTTGAAGAAAAAAAACACTTTTTCCAAACGGCTTAAGTGTGTTTTTTACATCTCTATATAAGTTCTCAAACTTTCATCCCTGTCAGCAAAAATGAATAGAAGTGCGTTTATGTATAACTTTATGCTGCCAGATGACTAAATCTATATTCTAACTGGATTTATAGATTTTTCACCAAAAGTAACTCTATTTTCTTACAATATCAAACAATCATTATAAAAGTGTTATCTTATTACAATCACATTATTTCATTTTTTTCATTGGCAATAATAGACAAATTCACAATAATTTAATACCCTTTTAGAAAAAAACTTTCGTTATTTAACTATTAATATATAACATATAATATTATAATTTTTAATGTAAATATTTCTATATATTAAATCTTCCGCTTGTATTAAGCTAACTAAACATGTTATAATTTCATGGGAGGTTTTACAAATATAATGAATTCAATAAAAAATTTTATTTCTAATTACAAACATATATGGTTACTTGGATACGCATTTATATACATACCTTGGTTTCTATACCTTGAAAAAACCGTTACTTCTGATTATCATCTTATATATAATAAACTAGATGATTATATCCCCTTTAACGAATATTTTATAGTTCCATATCTATTATGGTTTTTTTATGTTGCCTGTACTCTTATATTTTTCTTTTTTAAGAGTACATCAGATTATTATAAAACTTGTGCCTTTTTATTTATTGGTATGACTATTAGTTTGATTGTCTGTACCATATATCCAAATGGAACTAATTTACGTCCTATTATTGATGCTGATAAAAATATATTTACTGCTATGGTAACAAAGTTATACTCAAAAGATACTTGCACAAATGTGCTTCCAAGTATTCATGTTTTTAATTCCATAGTTATTCATAATTCTATTATCCATAGCCCATTACTCAAAAAATATAAAAAATTAAAATGTGCTTCTTTTATATTAATGGTACTAATTTGTATTGCAACAGTTACTTTAAAACAACACTCTATTGTTGATGTCATTGCTTCTATTATCATGTTTTGTATTTTATATCCTTTAATTTACCGAACAAAGATATCTTGCTTATTATGTAAAGATAAAGCTATTACTGAAAAAATATGCCGATAAACTTTTTATAATTTTATAAAGAATATTTAACGAAATACTATAATTACATTTCGTTAAATATTCTCTTATTTTTATTAAGTATAATATAAATATAAACTAACTACAAAATTTTTAATATACGAAAACCAGTATTTTTTAGAACTATTTGTAAACAGAATAACTAACTTTCCATTTATAACTTATCTCTTTTCAAATTTTAGGGTATTAAAACCAATAAATATTTTCTCTAATTTTATTATCTGATATTAATTTTTCAAGACTTGTTTTGATAGCTATATATATCTGAATTTTATTATCTTAATTTCTTAATTAATATATTTTTTTATACAATATCATATATATACTATCTATATCATCTTCATCATACAATATTTTAATATTTTTTTACCAACATCACATATATACTATTTATCTTCCTACCAAACAATCATAGCATCATTATCCATGTTCCCAATCTCCTTATGTCCTGCCATTCCTCTAGTTTTCCGTAAAAGCATTGCCAATTCATGGTATAGATTTCTATTATCAATACCCTTTATTGGTTTACCTGTCCGCTTCTCCAAATAAACTTCTATAAACTCTCTTGATACTATGCCACTATCTCTAAGAACACACATTCCAAATCCAACATCATACATATCTGCATACTTGCATTTTATTATTTCTCTTGCATAATACTGCACAATTTCGTTCCACAATGTACTCTCATTAATTCCAGCAAAGTTTACATTAATTCTATTTACAGTATCATACTGTGTATCAAAATCATCGAAATCTATATATTCTGTCCTAAGTCTTGCTCCTTTTTGAAGCCTAAATCTACCTAATTCCAGTTCAGTCTTTTCCTCAGGCTCCTTACCTTCTATTATTAAATCTGATAAATACTGTATACATTCCTCATCCTTATGTACATCAAAAAATCTAATTTTCACATAATTAATACTATTAGTAGCATTATATTCTAGTCTTACTGCTTCATTCATCAAATAAAAATTTCCAGCATTTATAATTATACCTGGCATTACCATAAGCTTATCTCCCTCAACTTTAAGCTCACAGCCTGATAAAATGCCATCACTATAGTTCTTATATGTTATCTCTGCAAAATTCTTAGGGAAATCTTTTAATTGCTCTAACATTTTTGTTTTAAGTAACTTTTTCTTGGTAAATACAGGATATTCATTGCCAAACATTATCTCACTCTCCTACATTAAATCTATATTTTTCTTTAGTACAATGCCATCTCATCTAAGATACAAGTTTCATATGTGTCTAGTATTGCAAAATGATATTGATAATATATCTCTGTTTTATATTTTATATCTAAAAATAACTCACAAATCATATTTACTTGATTTTGAAGTTCATCAGTTTTAATAGTTCCTATATATATTAATAGTTCAGCAGGCTTTAATTTATTATTATATATAACAGTTTCTTTAAATACTTCTACCATAATTTCACTAAATAAATGCAGTGATGTTCCTACTTTATATAATTTTAAAATTCCTTCTAAAATCACCTGCTGTTTTTCTTTATTAAAGGTTTCTATAATCTTAGAATTTTTATCACCAAAGCTGCCTTCTATGATATCTCTATAAATTTCTCTTTTTATATATTCATTTCTATTCAAACCACTCAAAAGCTCATTTTCTAAAATCATATGCATTATAATATTAAATAAGCTCTCCTTTAACTGAGTATATTCATTTGTGTATTCATCAAAAAAAGTACCAAAAATATTATTAAATCTATAATAAGGATTAACTCTTATATCATTTTTTCTTAGCTTTTCAATAGATATTGATGACTTATCTTCACTTATAAGACTTCTCCTAATAGAACTGCTGGCACTTTCCATATTCTTTCCCATAGTTTCCATATATGGATGTACAATATCGGATGGAATAAATCGATTTGATTTTACACTGTTTATAGCTTCGTTTTTACCTAAAACTAACTTCCAAAGACTGCTCATTCTAATACTCCTATACATTCATACTCTGGAAGTATCATCTGTACTTCTGATACTACATAGCTCAGAATATCTCTATTTAAAAAATATTCTCCTTTTTGAGTTTTCATTCTAACTGTAAAACACTTTTTTGCTTCCATATCTCTTATTTCACTATCAATAAAAGGATTCATACTATAACTTTCATTTAACTTTCTCTTGCGGTCAGATATTTCATAGCCGTTATATTTTAAGTAGTATTCTATACCCAAATCATTTATAAACCTAATTAACTCTGCCTCTGTTTTTACAACCACCTTACTTTGATTCGCTAATTTGTTAATAATATTCTCTTTAAGTTTGTTTCCAAAAGCTTCATATGAAAAATTATCTGTCGCTTTATATTCACCATATCTGATTTGATACAAATTCCATTCCTGTACATTTTCTGATAAACATGTGATTATCAAATTTTCTTTATGTCTATTTATATTCTGTAAGTGTAAATCTACATTCCTAACTAAATATGATGTTTCTATATCAGTACTTTCAAGTTTTACAGTATGTTCATAGTTGATACGGTCCACACAAGGAGTTGGAAATCCGACCCCCATAGAGTTTAATTTGTGAACATTCCAAAGTGGTATCATATCAAATTTTACTTTATCTTTTAATTCATTAAAATCAATATTCACTTCTACAAATTCTTTAGATACATATATTTTTTTATCACACTCTACCATATATATGTCAATAAATTTGAATACATACATAGCAGGTATTGTATTCCATTTAATTCCGTTTTTATTGAAAGTTTTATATAAATTTTCTATTGTTTCTAAATAGTCCAAACTAAGTTCTGCTTTAAATTTAGCTTCATATTCCCCAGTATCAGTTATAACCTTTCCAGTAAGCATATGGTCATTTTCTAAAAATGTTTTTATTTCCAGATAATCCATTTCTAAAAATATATGCATAACTTTAGATTTTCCTTTAGATTTTAATATGTCCAAAATATTCTTTATATTATAATATTTATCCTCTATGTCACTGTCTAGTATAGGAGCAAGTAAATGATGTGATTTATCAAAATATCTTTTTTCTACCAAACCTGTAGTTATTACAAATTTCTCATTAAAGTCATTAAGCTCGTTTAAAACTTTAGATTCTAACTGCTTATACATACTTTGATTATTTTCATATAATGCTAAAAATACATCATTTAATAAATCTTTAAATATTATTCTTTCTTCAAGATTATGTATTCTATTTATTTCTTCTTTTATAAGTTTTTCCAATAACATCACCTCTATATCTAATATTCTCAAATTTTAGCTGCTTGTATCTTCAATACATGCTATTTTAAATATAGTATTTATTAAAATTCATATTATTTTAACTGCATTTCTAATGTCCTAATACTATCTTCGAACATTAAAGTAATTACACAATTATCCCCCTCAATCTCATACTCTAATATATCTCCCTCATATAGTACTGAATTAATATAATGTCTTTCAGATTGCCATATGTTTTTGGGACTATGAGAGCGACTGTCAAAAAATCTAATTAAACTGTCCTGTTTATAATCATTTGAATACTGTCTTACAGCTCTTTCTATATAATTCATAACTAATGTTTTATATATTGGTTCAAAATGCTCATTTCTTACATGCAGATTTCTTGCATGATATACTATTATATTTTCAATTCGTTTATTTCCATTATTTGCTCTATCAGATGAAAATAAATATCCAAACTTATCTTCTTTTAACTTCTTTTTCATTTCATCAGGATATCCTGTAATTTCCCTTGGCATTGTAGTTATTACTTTACAATTATTATCTTTATCTTCTATATTAAAATGTACCCCTGGATTAGAATTGACATTTTTAAAATATTGTTTTAAATATTCTACACTTTGACTAGCTGCTGTAAGCCCTGCCGCTGCATATGCTGCACCTATATAAATCCCTGGTATAAGCAGTTTCACCAAATCACTTTCCGTTATATTTTCTTTGCCATAATATGATGTATTTATTTTTTTCCCTATAATTAAATTTATCCTTTCATGAGGCATAATCGTCAAATTAGGGAAACTAGGAACAGCATATTCGCTGAAACTTTTTCTAGCCAATATTCCGCACTCTTTTTTTATCTTTTCACTTCCATTTAACGCTACATATTTCATATCTATAATCTCATTAGTAAAATCAAAGAAAGTTAATATCTTATACTTATAAAATAATGATATTGCAGGCACTATATTTTCAGTCGTGACACCTTTGTTGCTTATATTGTCATTTATAATATTATTCTCGTTTATGTTCTTACTTCCACTTACAAATTCCTTATTATTGATGTTAGTATTCTTTTTAACTTCCTTTGACAATAAATCATGTCCTTTAAATCTTTGTCTTTGTATCATACTAAAATTGATTGGTGTTAAATCTATTTTAGGCAAAATAGCCAGCCATATAGTTTCTTTAAAATCATTTTTATCATTGACGCTTCTTAACAGTTTCTCTAAAATTGTTAAATTATTAACTTGCAAATGCTTTTCTAGTGACATATTTGTTATAAGCAACGAGGGTTTATCTTCACTTTCTAACCCCCTATACTGATTAAAAAAAGTCTTAATTCCTACAATAGTTTCTACCAAAGGTAATGCCGCCATAAGAAAATCTTCTTGAGTTTTTTTATACCACTCTAAATATTTATCGTGTATTTTTACTTCATCTTTTAAAACAGCATCACTCTCTTGCCTAAATTTAACAGGTGCAAATACTCTTATTAAAAGTTCTCTTATCTGAATCGGAATTGCTGTATTATTCATATATGTAAGTAATTCTTCCCTAAGGTCATATGCTATTTTTTCATTCAATATATACCTATCATAAACAAACTCTGAATAACCTATAGTTTTTAAATCTGGGCTCTCACCCATTATTATATTGTTATTATTGACTACTAAAACATGTGAATCTTCACCTAAAGTTTTAATCTCTGACTCAATATCTTCTATTGCAATACATAACAGTTCTTTTATACTATTTTTATAGGTCAATAATTCATCAAATAAAGTAATTAACTCTTTTACACTTTTATCCTCTTCAGTGTTAATATTATTAGTTTTAGTAAAACCATAGTTTTTTGTACTATTTACTTTAAAATATAATGCAGCAAGTATATATCTAAGTTTTTTTATTGCATTAATAACAACGGAATCCTCAATAATTTTTGTAAGCTCATATTCTTTTTTATCATTTTCATTTTTAATAGACAGCCAATTAAGTATTGTATTCATCAGTCCTGTAGTTTTAGTTAAATAAATTGCTTTCATAAATATAAAAGAATTATTTTCAACTAAATCTTTTTTCGTTTTATATACTAATGTTCCTGATTTAAAACTATAGTATTCATAAATTACAGGAGAAAACTTTTTCTCAAATTCTGCAAAAGACTTTACCAAAAGCTTAGTATTTATTTCTTTAATCTTTTCATCACTTAAATTTTCTTCAAAATTTTCACTCAGTAAAGTGATAATATTTTCCATATCATTATTTACTTCTGCTAATAAAAGTGTCCTATTAGTTTGTATAATACTCCCGCTTTTGTAGTTTTGCTCATTTGCCATTAGATTATCTCCATTACATTTCATCTTTGTACATTTTTTTACTTAAATTGCCTTTATTAATTATTTCCGTCAAAAAAGTTCTTTTCCCATGAACCATCTTCAAATTCAAAAAATTTTACCTCCCTAGTATAAAGAATACTATCCATTCTAATTATAGGTATAATATAAAATCCCCACTCCACTGCACTGCACCAAATAAAAAACTTTGTTTCTCTATCTAGCAAGTTATCCACTTCATCTTGTATAATTTCCTTTGGATAAATTTCCTTTATCTGCTCATATTGAACCTCTCTAAGTTCACCAGTATTTTCATATCTATATGTTTTAAGTTCTTTTCCATGTGAGTTTTTCATGTGTATATCTATATACTCACAATCCATATATCTAGAAATCATACCTACTTCATTTTTTTTACTATATGACTTTGACAATATCATTTTAATTTCGTCATGGGTATATGTATAAAGTTCATATGGTATTAAAGTTTCAGCTTTTTCTTCCAAAACTTCAATATTTCCATTTTTTATATTTTCTAGGTAAAATAATGTCCCCTCTATAACTCCTGACTTCAATGCTTTAGTATTCTTATTTTGGGCTAAATTTTGTATTTTTCTTCCTGGTAAATATTCTTTTATAGCTTCATAAAATAAATTACTTACTGTAGACTGACCTAGTATATTTACAATGTTATATTTCATCAATTCTTGATTAATATATTTATCTTCAAATACTGTTTGGACCATTTTATCCACATATTCAAACAATGTATCTTTTATTTCATCCCTATATATAACACACGACAAAACAGTTTCTATTTTAGATGAGCTAAAATAAAGTTTCCATTTATCAATATGAAGTTTAACTTCTCTTTCATATTTTGTATATTCACACTTACTATCTAAGCCTAAATTTTTATATTCCTTTGTAGTTAAGTTATTTGAAACTGTGCTTGAATTTAAAATCAAAGTTTGTAATCTATTTTCTACAGAAAACTTACTTTTAATCTTTTCAGCCACTTCCCAAAGATAATAATAATTCCGTTTAACTTTAAAGTAATACTCTGCACCGCTGTTATTTATATTTCCATAATGTGTAGGCAAGCATTTTTCTGCCTCTTCATAGTTTGTAGTTCCTGTAAGTTTTAACTGTAATAATTTAAGTATATGGTAAGTTAAATTATTTCCGCCAAATTCACATTCTGTCTTTTCACATAATATATTTGTCTTGATTTTATAAGATACTCTATTACTCTCTATTGCAAACTTATTAGAACTTGCATAGGTATTAGTTCCACCGCAGTCAAAAATTAATGAACTGTATTCATATCCCTCTTTATAAGCGTTGCTTTCCATTAATTTTTTCACACTATTAAATAATGCTGCCTTTGCCTCACTAATATATTTCGGTATATATTTAGCAAGTATTTCATCAAATACTTTTTTATATTTATACTCCAGCCTCATTGGTACTATTAATACTATATTGGAAAAATCTGTTTTAAATTGAGTTCTTGCTTGAGTTACTAAATATTCGAAATATTCAAGTAACATTTCTTTTCTGCTTATCTCAACTAAAAATCCTTCTGAATTACTTATCTGTTCTTTTTTATCTATATCACTTATCCATTCTTTAATATTTAAAAATATAGCATTATCCTTATCTAAATAATTCTTACTAAATATCTCACTATTTTCATATCCAAATGAATATTCTAATTTATCATTTTCTATATTTTTAACTCCAATACTGCTTGGAATTATATATGTTTCTTCTATAGTATCAATATTTATATATTTAACAAATTGATGGGTTTTATTATCCAAAATAGTACCAGCTATCGTATTACTTCCGCCAAAATCTATAACAAGTGGTGCTAATGATACATTTCTTTGTAATTCTTTAAATTCAAGCAATGCAATTTGTTCACAAGTCACTCTATTATGATGAACTACATCTATATCCATTCCATAATAAGCTCTATATATAGCTTCAGAACTATTCCCTGCAAAATACAGTAAACTATATTTTCTGCTTTTACTGCTTATAATCTTCATTTCTTGACTTTTAGCCAGATAATATATACCATTTATTGCTTTTTTCAAATTGAATATACCACATATTGAATCATATTCATCTACTAAGAGTATATTACCTTCTTCTGGAGGTATCTCTCCACTTACATAGTATCTATCAAAATAATCAACAGCCAAATCTTCATAAACATTTATACGTGCTGGGAAAACTAATCTTGCTTCACCTAGTAATGGTTTGCCAAACACTTCAAACATTTTATTAATTCCCTCAATTCCTGTTTCTGAAAATTTAGTAATAAGTGATACTCCCGCTTTCCCTCTAAATCTCATAATCAACCTAATAAGTTCTTCTCTTGATAAATCATATACTGCATTTTTAACTAATTGTTCTTTTTGAGCAATTTCTCTTAACTGATAATTATTCATTTCTATTAAATCTGCATATAGATATGAGTTTTTCTCTTTAAGTTTACTTTCACCTTGTTTATAAATCTTATATGATAATGGTTTCACTTGATTTCACCACCTTTATTTTATTAATTTTTTAGCTTTTTCTATTTCTAATATCTTTGTGCTAAAACTTCAATACTTTTTAACTTTCTATCAACATTACTAATCATGTCATCATCTCCAAATTCTGTATATATCTCTAATGCTAATCTATATAATACTTGAGCTTCTCTATACTTAAATTCTTTAACTAACACATCAGCAGTTTCTGTATACTGTTTTGCAAGTATTAATTTTTTAGTTTTTTCTATATTACTAGAATTAATTTCTGCTATCTTTTCATCTACAACAGCCACTCTGTCTGATAAACCAAGTTCTATATAAATTATTCTTGCTGATTGATAATAAAGCAATGCATTAACATTATCCCCTACATTGTAATGCCCATTAGCTTTACTTTCAAATTCTACTGCACTGGCTCTTGAGGCTTCTGCTTTTTTTATATTTTCTTCCTTTATTTTTGTATCCTGTGCATCTGTTTTGGCTTTTTCTTCTTCCTCTTTTTCTAACTTTTCTTGTTCTTCTTTAGCTTTAACTTCAGCTTCCTTAGCCTTTGCTTCGGCTTCTTTAGCCCTTATTTCGTCTTCCTCTTTTTTCTTCTCAGCATATTCCTTATCAGCCTTTAGCATTTCTGCAATTTTAATATCTAATGCGGCAATTTTCTCTATAGCTTCTTTACGTCCGTCTATAAAAAATATCTCACCTGCTAAATCACGACTTTCTGCATATCTAGCTCTAGCATTTCTATAATCTTCCAAAACCAGAAGTTCATCTCCTGCTAAAATAAGTGCATATACTTCACTAATTTTACCTACTCTTATTACTTGATTTTCTATATATTCTCTGCCTGCATTATCATTATTCAATGACATCTCCAATGCCGCATAATACTCTGTTTCCGCCTTTTGGTAATTATTATTTTTAGCTGATTCATCTGCCATAAGAATTTGATCTGCAAGTTTCTTTGATATATCTATGGTCTTTGTTTTTTCGGTATCTTTAAGTATTTTAGCTAATTTTAAAGCCTCATTATAATCATCTGACGCTTTGCTGTAATTATCAAACTGTATATACTTTTCAGCACTTTCTATGTATAAATGCATATCTTTACTTTGAGTTACTCGTTTTTGATGTCTAACAAACAAAAATATAGATAAGGTAATAACTATCGTTATTATTGGAATTACTATCATTAATATTCTTTTTAAGCCCCATTTTTTCTGTGGCTTACGATATGTTTTGCTTACTACTGTAACTGCAACACTATAATTATCTAAATCCTTAGGCTGCCTGCTTAATATTATATCTTCTATACCATTAATAATTTCTATAGGTTCTTGTATATCAGCTATACAATCATATATTTCTCCAACTTCACAATTTTCCCAAATCCCACGGCTATAAAGTAAAAAAACATCACCATCACTAAGTTTTAATTTGGGTGATACACTAATATATGGTGTTCCGTTAATACCTAGATAAGAATACAAATTGTTTCTTTCTTCATGTCTTGCAATTTTATCTTTAGGTAATCTTTCACTGCTAACAAGGTATTCAGATAGTGACTGATCTCTGCTTTCTTCTATAAAAACATCATTTCTAAATAACGCAAACCTAGTATTTCCTATATTGCAATACCTAATTTCCATATAATCAGTAACTGCCACTGTAACAGAGGCTTTTAACTGCAATCCTCCCCTAGCTATATAAAGTGCCTTATTTGCCGCTATTATATAATTTTTAATCACACTTTTACTCATAGATGGTGATTGTGTAAATAACTGCAATATAGTACTTACCACTAATTCAGCACTATATTTTTTAGTATCTTCATCTAGTCCATCTGCAAGTACATAACATGCAAATTTATCTAATTCTACATATGCATAATAATCTCTATTTATAAGATGACTGCCTGACTCAGAAATAAAACTTGTTTTAAACGTTGAATTTATCTTTCGCATTTATAATCTGCTTCCTCTCTGCTTCTTTCTTACTCTATACTGCCCCATTAGTTACAAATGGAAGAATAAGTATACTGCCATTTTCAATATCAGTATTTTCATTGCATTTTACTGCATCCACAATAGATTTTGCCTGTTGCTGAATATCCATTCTGCTGTCTGCCAAAATTTTTTCTAGCACCTGCCATGCCACTTGTTCATATATTCCTTTTGTAAGCAAAACAATTTTATCATTTTCTTTTAAATTTACTGGCAAATCAAATATTTCTAGTTCACTAAATCCTTCTCCGCCTACATAGTTATAAATTCGTTTAATATTAAGGGCATTTAGTGCCTCTTGTCTTGATACTTTCCCTTGCTTATAAGCATTTTCCACCAATTTATTTACAGTATGCCCTTCACTTAATGGTATTAATTCTTTATTCCTATGTATTGCAATTTTTACATCACCTGCAAGTACATAAAATAACTTTTTATTACTAACTACTGCGCAAGCAAGGCTTGTGCCACCTTCTCTTCCTTCTAAAACTTTCTTAATTCTTGAGTTAGCTAGATTAAATCCTCTTCTAAAAAAATATTCTGGATTAGGTAATAAGGTATAGCTTTCATAAAGTGACATAATAGTTTCAACTGCTATATAAGCAGATATTTTTCCTCGTTCTAATTTTCCCACTCCATCTGCTAAAACCATTAAACTTCCTGCTTCATTTTCAAAAATCTCACCTAAATCTGATTGAAACTCTCTATTTCCTATGGTTTGAGCATATCCGATTCCTACATAATCTTTATTTTTATTGCTTTTCACACTCATATAAATTCTATATATAAGTAATATTCCAAGAAATCCCAAGATAGCCATTTGCATAATTAGCCCTCATTCCACTCAAAGTTTTCACCGCAAAATGGTAAGAATACAAATTTACTTTTCCCTATTTCTATCGTTGTATATGGCTTTAACTCAACTGGTGAATATACTGCCTCACCATCTATATATGCAAGTCCTGCTGAATTTCCTGGCAGTAACATGGTATTTCTTTTCTTAGGATCATATACAACTACTGCATGATTAGTTATTGTAATGTCATTATCTCCTATTATCTGAATGTCCATTTCATCGCCTCTTCCTATAAAATTCTTTCCAGATTTAATTTTATAGTCTTTTCCCTGTCTTGCACCATCTACACACACTAGCCAGCCACATACAGGTTCAATCTTATCATTTAAAAGTTCTACATCTATTTCAAAATCTTTAGGAGGTTGTTCTACTTTTGCATTTGTTTTAATTTCCATATTACAGTATGGACATATATTTCCATATCTTCTTGAACTAAACATATGACCACTTGGACATCTCACTAAACTCATATTTTAACCCTCACTTTATGTATTTTTCTATTTTACAAACTATCTGAATAACAATTTAGTATTCATAATATATAGCCACTAATATTAAGGTACTCTTTTACATCTTCCTAACCTTATATTTTAATTTTTACTATCATCTGCTTTTCCATTTTACAAACTATCTGAATAACAATTTAGTATTCATAATATATAGCCACTAATATTAAGGTACTCTTTTACATCTTTATAACTTTATATTTTAATTTTTACTATTATCTGCTTTTCCATTTTACAAACTATCTGAATAATAATTTAGTATTCATAATATATAGCCACTAATATTAAGGTACTCTTTTACATCTTTATAACCTTATATTTTAATTTTTACTATCATCTGCTTTTCCATTTTACAAACTATCTGAATAATAATTTAGTATTTGCAATATATATATAATCACCAACAGAAAGCAAACATGGTTTGTCTTTCATCATGTTATAACACTTTCCATCTTGTTGTTTTCTTATTCTAATTCCATTCTTTGAATATAAATCCTCTATATGCCAGCCTTCACATGTATAATTAAGTACTGCATGCTGATAATCTATCAACGCTTCATATTCCGTTCCTTCCAAATCTATATCTACTGCATTTTCATTAATACTTCTTCCTATTATCAAAGAAACTTTATCTGTTATATCCCAAACTCTAATTTCCTCATTTACTTCATTTAACAGTACTAACTCATACATTTTTACATTTTTTGTTCTTTTGCTGATTTTTGCAGTATTATTTTTCCTGCCCATTAAAATTTGTCTAAAAACATCTATCAAACCTACAATAAGTATTCCTGTATAAACTGCTAATGATGCATATCTTAAGTATTCATTCTCAATTTTCATAAATGCATATAAAATCCCTAATATTGATACTATTATAATTCCAATATCTATATGTATCGCTTTCATAATCCACCTACTTTTATCTGTTTTTAAAACTATTAAAATACCTCTCTTGACAATGACAACATGACTCAAATCTACATTTTTACCACCTTGCTGTATTACACATCAATCTAGTATACTTATCTCTTTTACCTTACAATAATACAAAATATATAGACTTCTAATCTTTTATTCTGTAGGAAATCGTAAAATGCCATAATATGACATGCTAATTGACAGTGACAAAACAGAGTTAAAAATTATTATTTCAAAATCATATTTGTACATTATCAAGAGAAGATAATAACCTTACAATCTAAATAGACTATTGCAGATTAACTTTACTGCTTTTAATAACCATTATTCATTACCCTTTATATACAACTGCCGGCATTATCGCCAGCAGCTTTATATTTATTTAATTACTCACTATATCCGCCTTCAACAGAAGCTAAAGCAATTTTATCTTTTTTCTGTCTTACTACTAAAGTAAAAGTTCCAACACCTTCACTATCTCCATAACTTTCCGAATAATCAATAACAAATGCATTTGGGTAACTAAATTTTCTTACTATCTGATTTGCTGCAATTACCTCAATAGTTAATCGTCTATAGCAGTCTGCTTTTTCAGCAGGTACAAGTGACCATAAGCCCAACTGTCTGGTTGCATCCGCTGGATCTCCATCCACTGCTGTTAAAATTTTTCCTGTTATTTTGATTGTTGAGCCCAAATCTTTACTTCTTGCATTTGAATCTAATGGAATATCTGCCTCAAACTTTACTGTCTGAATACTTTCCAATCCTAATTCTATAACTTCAGAACCCTCTACTTTTAATCTAAATCCCATTGTATTACCTCCATTTTGAATTTTTATATCCTACTTTTACATTTTGTTTCTTACCATTTAAACTATTCTCCAAATCCACCTTCATATCTAATCATAGCTGTTTTATCTTTTTTCTGTTTAATTAAAAGACTAAACTGACCTACACCCTCTTCATCTCCAAAACTTTCGGTATAATCTACAACAAAAGCATTTGGCAATGTAATTTGACGTACTATCTGTGATGCTGCAATAACATCTATCGTTACATTTCTATAACAATCAGCTTCCTCTGCCCTCACTAATGCCCATTTTGTAAGTTTCATAGTATCATCTGCCACATCTCCATCTACTGCCGCTAAAATTTTTCCTGTTATACGAACAGTCACACCAAGATCTGTACTTCTTGCATTTGAATCATCAGGAGTATCTGTTTCAAACTCTACAGTTAAAATACTTTCCAATCCCAACTCAATACTTTCTGTACCTTGAACTTTTAACCTAAATCCCATTTTTACTTCCTCCTTAAATTAATTAATGTTTATGTTAACTACATATATTTAATATATATATTTTTAACCACTTTAAATTATCCAATTTTACGATTTATTTCCACTTCCAGATTTTTAACATTCCCATTAAAAGTTACATTAATACTGCACAAACCTAACTTTTCTTCAATAGTGCAATCAATATCATCTCCATCTTGAATAATTGAATTTACATATTCCTTTTCACTATTCCACTTGCTCTTTTGACTATTTGGATTAGTACTGAAAAATTTATTTATACCATCTTGCTTAAAATCATTACTATGGAATCTAAGCATACGCTCCACAAATGTAGTTACTGTAGTTTTATATAGTGACTCATATTGATCATCTGTTGACTGTAAACTTCTTGCTTTATAAACTGTAAGTTTTCTAAGCTCATTTCCATCAACTTGTGCATTTTCTGATGAAAATACAAATCCAAAGTTTTTATTATTTATGCTATTTTTTATGGTATTAGTAAAGCCAGAAATTTCTTTTGCAAGTGTAGTTGGTACTCTTAATGCATAATCCTTTGCCTCTATATCAAACCTAACACCTGGATAGTTTTTATTTACATTTTTAAATCTTGTTCTTAAAAATTCAGGACATTGATATGCAGCTACTATACCAGCCGCAACATATGCCGCTCCGACATACACACCCTCTATCCAAAGTTTAAATACATCTTCTTTTTCCTGCGATAAAACAGCTCCGCCTTGTTCTGCAAGCATCATTTTATTATCAAGTACTAATTCTGATTTATCCTTTGGTATTATAGTAATATTTGGAATACAAGGAATTGCAAATTCTGAATAATTTTTATGTGAAATTGTTTGACATTTTTCTTCAAACTTTTCAATTCCCGCTGTTGCAATATAATTGAATGTAGTTTCTTCACAAGTTTGAAAATTAAAAAATGTTTGTATTCTATAAGTCTTCATTACTGTCAGCAGTGCCGCTAAACTTTCTATTGAAGCTGCATCTCCTTTATTTTCTTTTTTAGTACCTGCAAAACGCACTCTTTGAAGATTAATATTAGCATTAGTATCAAGTCCTATAGATGGTACAATTCCAAACCATATAGTATTTTCAAAATCATTCTTATCATTTACTGTATTAAAGTAAGTTACTAATTTAGGCATATTTGAAGATTTTACCAACATATCTAATTTATTATTAACTACTAATAGGCTTGGTGCCATTCCTTTTACCTTAGTTTTATATTGTTCAAAAAATTCTCTTACACCTAAAATTTTCTCTATAAGCGGTTTAACAGTCTTAACAAAATCGTCCTTAGTTTCTTTGTAAAATTCAAGATATGAATTATAATTTTGAATTTCTGCTGCAACATCAATATCACTTTCAACAGTTGATGTCAAAGGACAAAATGTACGTACAACCAATGATCTAACATACTCCGACTTTTCTTCATTTAATTCATTATAATCTTCTCTAAATGCCTCAATAAGACCTACATTTACTTTATCATCTACTACAGATAAAGCTGTATTTTCACTTTTACTGGTTTGCTTATCTTCAATAATTTTTAGCTCTCCGCTCTCTCCCATACTCAAATATCCTGCAACAAAAGCTTCTTTATTTCCAGACTTTTCATCTACCCCTAATAACAATCTGGTTTTAATATCTTCAATAGCCAGCGGGAGCATAGCCATAACATTATTATAATTTTGGCTTGCTTGTTCAAACATATAATTTAATTTATCCCCTAAATCTAATTTCTTAGGGTCTTCATCATCTAACGCTTCATATTTACCAAAAATATACTGTATTTCTTTTCTTGATTGTTTTATATCTTCCATTACTTTTTTAGGAGATATCATATCTAATATATTTTCAAATTTAAAATCTACATTAGCTATTCCCTGAGCACTTTTAGCCTCAATAAGCGTAATTAACATTTTCATAAAATCATTTTCCATATTTATTGGTATTGCAGTAATACAATTATCTGGAAGATTTTCTGGTTTCTTCAATGTATATGCTACTTTTTGAGTATTTGCATTAAAAAACGAATACACTACCGGCTCAAATTTTTCAAGAAATTCATCAAAACTTTTAACTAAAAGTTCATCATTAATTTCTCTGACTTTATCATCAGGAAGACTATCTACACCCTTTGTATCTCCCACAAGTGTTAAAAAATCCATCTTTTCTGGATTTATTTCTTCAAACAAAATTGTTCGATTAGTCTGATTTATAACTTTCATTCCTATACCTCTTCTTTCTTCATTTTTTATTTTATATCATCGACGTTCTGACAAATAATGAAGTTCTAATTCAAACTCACCATCAGCCGATGTTATATACAATTTCTTTCCATACTCCATAGAATATGGGAGTTGCCCACACAATATATTTGCTCCAATCATTAAATCACTTGATGATTGGTTTACTAATATCACTTCTCCATTTTTACCTGCCGTAATCCTAATATTAAATAAATCTAATTCTTTAATAGAAATACCTATTCCTGCAAATAATTGCTCTAATGACACGGTTTTTTCTCTTATCTGATATAAAGCAAACGTAAGCGGTAATACTTCCATATCATTTGGCATCTTTGTAAAATAAACATTAAATTTCCCGCTAAAAGTATTTTTAATATCAACAGCCAATTCTTCATTTGTTTCTAAAACTAATATACTTTTTTTATACTTTTTTCTTGCCGCCGCTATTAAATATGCCCCTACTATCACAATAACTATGATAACTGCATATACAATATTTTTATAATATACCCAAAATGGTTCTATAAAAATTTCTACTTCTCCAGTATCTACTGCTGCACCATCTGCATCTATTGCAGTTATAGACAAAAGTATCTTTTTCCCATAATTCAAATCAATATATAAGTTGTCATTTTCTATATAACAAACTTCATCTGATACATTTTTTTCAAGGCTAAACTCTAACTTATCACTATTTTTATCAGTAAAATATTCAAGTAAATTATAATTTACTACTTTATTAGTTTTTAAAAATCTTAAATCTCTAATAAAAGTTTCTTTTGGCGGACTATTTAAAATATTTAGATAAATTTCTTTTACTTCTATACTATAAAATTTACTATCCAATTCTAATGTACACAAATATTCCCCTGTTATTTTTGGAATCAAATTCAAAATTAATTCTGAACTGTTATTCTCCCTAACTATTTCAATTGCACTTTTTATGACATCTTTTTCTTTACTATCAGATTCTGTATTCATTAATCTTGTATTAATTGATACATTAAATTCATCATAAAATGAATCTTGTATACCAAAATCAACCACACCTTTAACTTCTATATTTTTCCAAACTTCTTTTAGTAAACTTAATTTAAAATCACAATTTTTATATCCTACAATATAAACTGCTGCTGATTGATTTTTATCACCAGTTACACTAAGTATTGCATTTGCGTTAGGTTCTTTAATCTTTGCTGTAAAATATTTAGAATCCTTAGCTATACTCATATCTTCACCAGAATATGACATTGTAGCATCTCTAATTTCACCTTCACTAGATATCACCAAAACATTTACTTCATCTGCCATTGCCTCCATATATGAGATGTTAATTTTTTGTTCCTGCCCGCCCATTAAGGTAATACTTGCTGGTACCAACTTTGAAAATGTATATCTAGCTATCAAATCAGCACATACACTTATCAAAATATCTGGTGTATCAGCTATATATAATTGTCCTCCTGACATACTGGACATATGTTCTATCACATCTTTACTTCCATCAAAATCGCCAAATGCTACTGAATCTATAATTATTCCTTTATCCGCACAGTTACCTGCAACTGTATTCATATCATTATAGCTGTCTTTAACTGTTCTTTTATTTGATGAACTAAGCGCAGGTTCTCCATCTGAAAACAATATAATGTTAGCTTTTCTGCCCTCTTCCAAAGATATATCTGCAAGCATTTCAGCCTCTTTTAATGCTAATCCAATATCTGTATTTCCTTTCCTTACTATACTGTTAAGTGCATTTTTCAATACATTTCTTTCTTCTTTGGTTTCAATAGATGACGGTTTTATAGTTTTTAATATTGTTTCACTATATGCCACTATAGCTACCCTTGTTTTCGCTGTATTAAATGTATCAATACATGCTCCTATCATTTGCAAAGCTTCTTTTCCAGCATCATTAGAATTCATAGAACCGCTAAAATCCACAACGAATATAAAATCTACATATGGCTGTTCATTAATATAATTTGTAGTATTATCTATATCCAATGAAGTACTTGCCATGCTTAATATACTATTTAAACTTAGCATTGAAGTAATTAATATAAATATCATTACTTTTTTTAGTATATTTTTCATATTTTCTTCAAATCCCCCTTATTTAATTTATGCCATTTCATATTTATAATAAATTCACATTATATTTTTGTAACCAATTAACTATATATAATATTATCATATTTTTCAAAGAAAAAACATTGTATTTTAAAAATATCTTTATATTTTTTTATTTTTTCTTTATTTTATAGGTATTTAGTTTATCATGTTTTAATATCCAAAAATAATACTACTCTTTTTATAAATATATTTAATAGTTAAATCATTTATAAAAATTTAGTTTCATCATGTTTTTATATAACATAGTTATTCTATAAATTAACTATGTTATATTATTTCTTATTAAATTAGCTAAATTAACAAGTAAGAGTAGAGTTTAACTTATGAAACTCCACTCTATACCGAAATATATCCCCTTTGAGAGGTTTTGTTTTATAAGAGCATTTACTATGAAATAAAAAAAGCCCTCTTATGGACTTTTAAGTAAATTTTATATATTTTTACAACCATTAAATCCCTATATATTATACTAATTTTTATTTTTCCTGACTTTATTTTTTTTTTAGGTTCTGAACATATTTTATTCACATTTAGCCGTTATAATAATTTTATATTCGACAATATAGTTGTTGAATATAGCCTTCAGTTCAAGCTAATGCTTACTTGAACTTTAAAGCTTTTTCATACTCATACCGAACGGTTTTTAACCGTTCGGCCCCCCGAATTTCATGGAGCTGCATATGCAGCTCCTTTTTTATTTAATAGGAAATTCTTTCCATTACATAAAAAAACTCTGGTGGACACACTGCGATGTACAATGTAGATGTCGCAAATTGCGACCGCCGCAGGCGAGAGTTTCGTTTGCGAAACTCTATTGTGCTTACACAGGATAATGTTTCAATGCAGATATCACAGTTTGCAAAACTCTACTGTACTTTTATAGCAAAATTTTTCCTGTAAAAGTAAGAAACAAAATTTAACTATGATAATCACATCTGTAAATACAGTATACAAACACACCTTAAAGTAAATATGAACTAAAGACATTAAAAAAACAATCCTAAATAAAATCAATAATAAACCTGATTTTACTAGGATTGCTTTTATATCCAACTATATTAACAACTATTTAGGCTGTGGACATTGAATATTAAATTTTATTTTCTTAATCCATATTAACTGTTTAGTTATATAGATACGGCAATTATTATATATTTGTTCCGATTTCTCTACATCTTCCCTAGTCAGTTCGTGATTACTATAATTGGCTTGTAAAACTAAGTCCATAAAATACTCAAATTCTTCTTCACTTATAATAGGAAATTTCTCTTTAACAAAAGAAGGTAAAAATGCTGTAATATCAGCTTCCTTTTCTTTAAATCCTGCAAATACAAAAATTTTATACAAGTTAATATATACCTGTTTTATCCCCTCATTCGGCAAATCTATACTCGGTTTTTTATATTTCTTTTGATATAGTCGCATTCTCCATACAAACAAGGTTATTATGCAAGCAACAGCTAAAGCTGTACTTATATATGATAACATTTTTAACAATCTCTCATTATTTAGTCTTGTTTCACGTTCTATTTCATTATTATTTTGAATATCATTATTTTGATCCCTAAAACTTTCCATCATTCTATTTAAGGCATCTTCCATATCTTCTGGTGTAACTTCTACGGGTATCCAACCTACACCATTTAGATATATTTCTGTCCATGCATGAGCACGTTCTGCAGTAATTCCTGCCACCATTTGTGATTCTGTCAACGAAGTCTTTCTCTCATAAAAAAGCATTGATGGTACACTATACCCCATAACAAATCTTGCCGGAATACCAAACATACGATACATCAGTGTCGCAGTAGTTGCATAATGCGTACAATATCCTTCTTTTTGTTCATATAAAAAATATTCTGCAAAATCCTTACCACTTGGTAATACTCCTGGACTTAAACTATATGTAGTATTGCTATGCAATGTATCAATAATATAGCTGCTAATTTCATCTAAATCTTCTATTCCATAATACCCCATATCTTCACACTGCTGTTTCAACTGTTCAAGCCCCACCTCCGGAAGCTGAAGATATTCTGGCAATATATCATTTTCATACCAAGTAAATTCTTCATTACCTAAATTTAACAAAACATGTCTTTGAAATACATTCAAACCTACATAATCTGGCAAATCTAATGCAATAAATGAAGGATATTCTTTTTCCATATTTTCAATTGAAAAATAAGGAGTGTAAATATATTTACGATTTGCACTAACATTAAAAACCTTTATTTCATTCCAAGGCTGATATCCCATTGATGATATAAAGTTCATTTTAGGAAACAGATTATCAGATACTGCCGACAAGTTTTTAGATTCTTTACTAACAAATATACTTTCATCTAAATTATGTCTTTTTAAATATTCAACCTCCGCAGTATCTGGATTCCATTTATTTTTGCCATATTCACCACCTATAAAAGCTTTTAGGTAAAGAGTATTATTTAGTTCCCTAGAACTTTCAACTACTAAATCAAGTTTTCCGCTATATTCAATGGAACCCACTTGCCCTAAATTCCCATCGCCTATCCCACCTATTCCATTTTTGGCAAATAAAAAGGAAAAAGGATTTTTATCACTTACTGCCCAGTTTTGTATCGCATTACCTACATCATTATATTGTATTTTATCCCTTAATTCATTTTGGTTAGCTTTAAAAATTGCATTGGCTGGAAACATCGTTACAATAAACAATACTATCATAGATAATAATAACAAACCGCCTTGATACATTATTGCTTTAAGCTGTATTCCCTGCTGATAAAATTCATTTTTATTCAAATAATTATGCTGAGGATAGCCAAATAATACCTGAATATTAATTGTTTTTTGAAATGCTCCTACGGTACTGCTTCTAATAAATGTTCCCATTATGGCTACAAATATCAGCCCCAAACATACAGGATTGGGAACTATACCTACAATAGCTTCAATAAAAAGCAATGGTGCATATAATAAAAAGACAAATGAAGCTCTTGGACGATATAAAATCCAAACTGATAAAATCCAACAAACTAAAAATGTAATAGTTGCTAAAAATAAAACTAATTCAGCAACATATGCCTGCCCAAAAAAGCTAATAGGTGACATAAAATTCTGATTGTATTGCTGATTAATATAGTCAATCATTATATTAAAGGCTTTATTATATCCAATACTAATTCTTGTATAAGATAATACCATAAATCCAATAAACAGCACCAAAATTATCGACATAACCTGCTTAATATAATCTTGAAAGTAAAATACTGCCCCCCACATTAAACATAGTACCCCAACTAGCGGGTAAATAATACTTCCATACTCATTCATTCCAAAATCTACAAGCAAAGTCCCCATAAATCCATATGTACCCGCAAGCAATAATATAATAGATGATATTATATTTCCTTTTTCATCATCAGCATAGTAATCTTGTGTAATAATACAATTTTTACCTACATTAATTCCAGATGTAAATGTCTTATGTGTTGTCTTTTTTCCAAATTTCATATTTATATCCTGCTCATTTCCTTTATATTATATAATAATATTTGCCATGGCTAAACTAGCAGAAACTTGTTCTGACTGAAATTTTATTTGTTCTGCATTATTTTGTAAATTAAGCTCCATATCTAATATCAGACGACTAGCATATGTATCATATACATAAGTATCATTATATAATTTTACTAAATCAAACTTCTCGTTATATGTTTCTGTACTTAACAACTGTTCAAGCATTCCAAATAAATCATCATTACATCCAATTCTGCTGCGAATTAAAACGCCCTGTTTTTTAGAATACCAGCCTATATAATGATGACAAGAATTATTTATCAGACTGCTAGAAATAGATGCTGCAATTTCAATAAAGTCATTTACCTTTTTAGCGTCCAAGCTTTCTTTCTCATTAATAAAAAAATCTAATAATAACAACACATTGCACCCAATAGGACTACTAAACTCTTTTACAACCAGCCCTCTTGACTTTGCACTTACTTTCCAATTGATATGACTTAATCTATCGCCAGCTCTATATTCTCGAAAATTAAAAATTTCAGAAGTATCATTTCCGCTTTTATTTACATCAAAATCGTTACTACTGGCTGAAAACATACTTGTTGCTTCACTTATCTTAATATTTACATCATATATTTGCGGCATAACAGTAATATATAATTCTTCTGGCGGCGCTAACTTAGAAAATGTAATACCTAAAACGTCATACATTTTTACCGAAACTACTTTAATAGATAACCTTCCGCAAAAATCTGAGTTTATATCATAATCAATAAATGTTGTAGATTCACTATTAGCCATTCCACGCAGTTTTACTATTTTAACATCTGGAGATAATTCATTTTTTAAAGCAAGCTCAATGTCTAAACGTGTAGATGGAAGCTTAGAATAATTATCAATTATCATCTTTACAACAAAAGGCATTTTCTTCCTTACTAAAGGAATCTCAGAAAAAAGAAGAGTTTCTATTTTTTTCCTTTGATAACGAAGAATTACATATAAAACGATAGGCAATATAATAAATACCACAAAAAGAGTTCTCAAATGCATTGTTTCATAAAATACACTTACAGACCCTAAGAGCAGTATTGCCAAGACATACAACGCTCTGTTCATAAAGTCACCTCATATTCAAAATATGCTGCTCTGGCTTTCTTACTTGTTTTAATATACCTGCCAATATATCATTTACAGTCATTTGTACCATAAGGGCTTTTGAACTTATATGTACTCTATGTGCTGCTACATCATTGAATACATTAAATACATCATCTGGAATAACATAATCTCTATTTAAAAGAAATGCTCTAGCTTTAGCAGTTCTAGTAAGTGCGATAGTTCCTCTGGGACTAATTCCCAGTTCAAGCATTGCTTCTTTACGTGTTGCTATAGCTAAATTTGCTATATATTCAAAAACAATATCATGTACAAATACATTATCTACCTCATTTTGCATGGCTTCCAGTTCTTTTGCATCAATCACTGGCACTAAAGTATCTATAGGATTTGAACTGCTTCTCTCCTTTGCAATCATAATTTCTGATTGAATATCTGGATATCCCATTGACATACATATTAAAAATCTATCTAATTGAGATTCAGGCAGTTTTTGAGTTCCAGAACTTCCAACAGGGTTCTGAGTTGCCATTACTATAAATGGTTTTGGCACAATTCTAGTTACTCCGTCAACAGTCACCTTACCCTCTTCCATTACCTCTAAAAGCGCAGACTGTGTTTTAGGTGATGTTCTGTTGATTTCATCAGCTAAAAATAAATTACACATTATAGGACCTTCTTGATAAGAAAATTTTCCTGTTTCTTTTTGATATATGGAAAACCCCAATATATCTGATGGAAGTACATCAGGTGTAAATTGTACTCTGCTTTGTTTTAAATTCATTACTTTAGAAAAGGCTAGTGCCAATGTAGTCTTACCTACCCCTGGTATATCCTCAATTAAAATATGCCCTCTTGAGAGGATAGCCATCATAATTTTATTTATACAATCATCTTTTCCAATAACAGCCTTTTTAATTTCTTCAACCACCGCATTGGCTTTCTCAACATGTATCAACATAAGTCTCCATCCTTCTTGCTTTTATAATTTATTATTTAATCCATAGCAAATATAACGTTTAATCAAATTCTTTACTTTTTTTAATGTATAATTACATAAAGTCACCATAGTAAATATGAATGCTTAATCAAATTTTTTACTATTTTTTAATGTATAATTACGTAAAGTCACCATAGTAAATATGACTGTTTAATCAAATTCTTTACTTTTTTAATGTATAATTACATAAAGTCACCATAGTAAACATGACTATTTAATCAAATCCTTTACCATTTTTAATGTATAATTACGTAAAGTCGCCATATTAAATATGACTGCTTAATCAAATCCTTTACTATTTTCAATGTATAATTATGTAAAGTCACTATAGTAAATATGACTGTTTAATCAAATTTTTTACTATTTTTTAATGTATAATTACGTAAAATTTCCATAATAAATATGACTGCTTAATCAAATTCTCTGCAATATTATAATATTAATTTAGAGGATATCTTTTTTTGTACATATTTCTATATTCATTAGGTGATAAACCATATTCTTTTTTAAATGCTCTAAAATAACAAGAATAATCACTAAATCCATACTGCTCATATACTTTACTTATAGGCAAATCACTAAGTATTCCTGCCTTACTGGCATTTAAACGTTTTTTAATAATATACTGATGTAATGATAAGCCTATATTATCTTTAAATTCATGTGATATATATGATTTACTTACATAAAATTCTTCTGATAATTTGTCAAGTGATAAGTCCTCTGTTAAATGCTCAGAAATATAATCACATAATGCTATATACAATTTTTCTTCCGAGTATTTACTCTTTATAGAGTTTCGTTCATAGACCAATCTATTTAAATATAAAATAAAACTCTTAAATTCTAAATTTATCCCTACTTCTTTGCCAAACCGATTTCCCTTAATTTCCTCCAATAAGCGAAATAGCCTAGAACTTATACTGTTAAATTCAATACTATCATTTGAAAAAACATATTTTTTAATATCTAAAACATGTTTCATAATATAAACATAACTCTCTGATTCTGATAATAGTTTATTACAATAATCTACACTTATCCATAAAACAAACCGTCTGTATGGATATTTCATATCATGTATAACTGGATAATGTTCAGTATTTGGAGGTACTAATATAAAATCCCACTGTTTTAATTTATATAATTTATCACATATACAAATCGAAACATCTCCCTCAAGAAAAAAATAAAATTCATAATAATCATGCGAATGTGGTTTAAGCGTATATGTTACAGAATCAGCATAATAATAAAGCTCAAAATCCTTTGATAGCATATATTGCCTATTGCTAAATTTTGTTTGTAAATCTTTCTTCATAATCTTCCCTCCTAATTTAAGGTTAGAATATTACATATAATTGCCTAAACTTTAAGCTTTATTTTCCCATCTGCTATGATAATTTTTTCTGCTTTTAATAATCTTCCTATAGCTCTCTTAAAAGCATTTTTACTCATTTTGAACTCTTTTTTTATAATTTCTGGTGATACCTTATCATCAAATGGCAATTCTTTATTATCTGATTCCTCTATTACATTTAAAATATCTATAGAATCCATATCCATTTGCAAGAATGCCTTTTCTTTTATGCTCAAATTAAGTTTTCCATCTTCCCTAACCCCTGCAACCCTAGCTTCTATCCTGCTTCCAATTTTATAATCTCCAAAAAATTCCCTCATAGGTATTAAACCATTGTAGCAATTATCTACAGCTACAAATGCTCCAAACTCTGGCTTAATATCATATATAGTTCCCATTACTCTGGCATCTTTTTTGTAGGGTGCATCATTTCTTAAATAACTATATACATCCATAGTTGCACAAAGTCTATTGCTTTTGTCTATATATAAGGCTACTAAGTAGGGTTCATATGTAATTACTCTAACTGTCTGTTCCTTAAATGGAAGTAACAAATCCTTTTCTAAACCCCAATCTAAAAACGCCCCAATATTTCCAACTTCTTTAACAGTAAGAACCGCTAGTTCTCCTAGCTCAATTTTAGGAACTGCTGTTGTTGCAATCAATCTATCCGATGAATCTCTATATACAAAAACATTTATCTTATCTCCAACTGTTAAATTACTTGGGACTTGTTTTTTAGGTAATAAAATAGCATCTTTTTCATCGCCTTTTTCATCTCCTACAAAAGCCCCTACATCTTTTATCCTAATAATACTTAATTCTTGCTGTTTACCTAACTCTATCATTTTTCTTCCCTCTTGTCATAATTTTACTATTATGCTTCTTCTGTCAAAATACAACTATCACTCTATTGTATTCCTCTTATTTTATATGCCTATATTCAACTTTTGCACCTTAGGATATAATAAAATATCCAAGTACAATTACACCTAATACAATTCTATATATACCAAATCCCTTAAAACTGTGTTTTCTTACATAACTCATCAACCATTTTATAGATATTAATGATACCAAAAATGCCACAAGCATACCTACAATTAAAAATATCAATTCACTGACTGTAAAATTAAAGCCAAATTTCAATAATTTAACCATACTTCCGCCAAGCATTGCAGGAATTGCCATAAAAAATGAAAATTCAGCCGCCGCTCCTCTGCAAACACCAATAAGCATTGCTCCTAAAATTGTGGCTCCCGACCTAGAAGTTCCCGGAACAAGTGCTAATACTTGAAACATTCCAATTACAAAAGCGGTTCTATAATCTATTTTTTCTGTTTCATTAATTTTAAATTTTTTATTCACATTATAATTTTCTAATACAACAAAGAACACCCCATATAATACCAACATTGCTGATACAACATAAGCATTATGCAATTTACTGTCAAGAAAATCATCAAACAATATTCCAAGTATACCTGCTGGTACACTAGCCACCAAAATTTTCAGCCATAACTTTATTATAGAATATGTTTCATCTTTTGATTTATTTTTTCCAAATGGGCATATCTTTGGGAAGAATAAAACTATCACTGCTAAAATTGCACCTAATTGAATAAGAACATCAAACATTTCCTTAAATTCCGATGTTACACCAAGTTTCAATATTTCATCAAATAATATTAAATGCCCTGTACTGCTCACTGGTAGCCACTCTGTTATCCCTTCAACAATACCAAAGATTATAACTTTCAATAACTCTATAACAAACGACATCTAATACCTCCAAACTTTCATAAACTCATCAAATATTTTCTATCTGCCAATTAATTTCATTTAATCCATTCGCATTAAGAAACTCATTAGTCTTACTAAAATGCTTACAGCCAAAAAAACCTCTATACGCAGATAATGGACTAGGGTGAGGAGCTTCTAATATAAGATGTTTAGGATTGTTAAGCATTATTTTTTTATTCTGTGCTGGACGCCCCCATAATAAAAATACTATTGGTCTGTCGATATCATTCAATATTTTAATAGTCGCATCTGTGAATTTTTCCCAGCCTAACCCTTGATGTGAATTAGCTGCATGTGCTCTGACAGTCAAAACAGTATTAAGCATCATAACACCTTGTCTTGCCCACTTCTCTAAGTATCCATTGTTTGGAATATTACAGCCAATGTCGCTTTCTAATTCTTTATATATATTAACAAGTGACGGCGGTATATCTACTTTAGGTTTAACAGAAAAACATAAACCGTGAGCCTGACCTACATTGTGATAAGGGTCTTGTCCTAAAATAACCACTTTAACTGAAGATAATGGAGTAAATTCAAATGCGCTAAATATATTGTCAGGTTCAGGAAATACCACTTTTGTTTCATATTCTTCTTTTATTTTTTTATATAAATTTCTATAATAATCTTTTGAAAATTCCTCACTAAGCGGTTCTAGCCAATCATTATTAATTTCACCCATTGTTATCCTCCTAAACTAAAATCCTAATCTCCAAACTTTTCCTTTGAGAGATTAATATTATTGGTTTTCTTATAACACTTTATTATTTATGTTTTTACAGATTTAATTTTATCATACTCCATATATTAAAACAACTCCACATTCGCTGACATTATTGTATTTCAAGATATCAATTTAAGTTTATTTGTTTTATTTCACCCTTAATGTTCTAATTTATTTCTGTAAATTTCACACATACTTTTTTTATATATTATTAAGTTATAAATTCAAGTTTATTTGCTTTATTTCGCCCTTAATGTTCTAACTTATTTCTATATTTTTTGCATATACTTGCTTTTACATATTATTAAGTTATAAGTTCAAGTTTGTTTGTTTTATTTCACCCTTAATGTTCTAATTTATTTCTGTAATTTTTATATATACTTGCTTTTGCATATTATTAAGTTATAAATTCAAGTTTATTTGTTTTATTTCGCCTTAAATATTCTAACTTATTTCTATATTTTTTGCATATACTTGCTTTTGCATATTATTAAGTTATAAGTTCAAGTTTATTTGTTTTATTTCGCCTTGAATGTTCTAATTTAGTTTCATTACTCTTACATACATTCACTTTTTCTACAGAATAAAAAAGCAATTTTTTATTCCTCTAAACTATACAAAATTTATACTCACACTAACACATTATTTAACATTTAAAATCATCTACTTACATTTATATACAATATTATATATCTAATAAATATTAGTATCATAAGATGTAAAGGATATATCCAATAAAATGCCCATTTTTCAATATTGCCAACTTTACCTCTATTTCCGTTATAATTTTTTAAAAGGAAAACAGGTACAACCATACCTAAGGATATATTATTGAGCATAGTACTAACAAAACTATTATCAATGGCATTAGCCTGCATAGACATACTTACTATAATTTCAATCCCAATGTACACTATTGCTAAAATAAGATAATTTCTCATCTGCATTTTTTTATTTCCATAGTTACTTTCAAATATCATAATGATTATAAAACCAATAATGCTCCAATCTCCTACAAAAGACATTATTCCTAAACCCAAAATTAAACATATAGCTAACCATTTAGGCTGTACAACATTTTTAATATGTACTGCTAACAATCCAATTCCCAATGTATACATAATATTTAATCTAAAAAAATTACTTTGATTAGGCAAGGAACCAAAAAAACAATATATAAATGGAATATACGCTATAAGTGCAAATACGAATAATCTTAATATATATTTTTTAATATTTTTTGTGTGATGATATCCCTCAACGAGAAAAAAGAACATAGTCGGACCAGTAATTCTGCCTATAAATCTCATAACAAAATATAATACTGTTCCATTGGGTACAAATACATAAGCAGCATGATCTAAAACCATAGCTATTATAGCTATCCATTTAAGTAATCTTCCTGATAAATCTTTTTTATCCATATACATAACCATATATAGTGCTGTTATTCACCATATGTTCCTTTCCCTAATCGTCTTTATAGTTAATTGCATCACTCTGAAACCGTCGTAAATACTGGTTTATTCGATTGTCACAAAATGCTATCTCCTCAAAAAACTTCACTTTTCACTTTTTTGAGACTGTAGAAATGTGTATAACTTTATCCAATTTTCTTATTTTAAGCATTAATTTTCTACTTAGAGTCTGCAAAGCCTATAATTTCTGTTAAAACTTCTAACAGTTACCCTACATGAGGTATTTTTTAAGTTTCACAATTACCTAATATCTTTATTACGATTCTAGATTTTCATTTTTTAGTTTTACATTGTAATAGATTAATTCAATTATATATATATTATAATTTTGAATTTTGCAGTAGAATACCTCTAAAAGAGTGACAATGTTATTCAACTATATATTATAGTTTTGAATTTTGCAGTAGAACATCCCTAAAGGAGGGGCAATGTTATTTCAACTATATATTATAATTTTGCATTTTGCAGTAGAACATCCCTAAAGGAGGGGCAATGTTATTTCAACTATATATTATAATTTTGCATTTTGCAGTAGAATACCTCGAAAGGAGTGGCAATGTTATTCACTATATATGTTATAGTTTTGAATTTTGCAGTAGAACATCCCTAAAGGAGGGGCAATGTTATTTCAACTATATATATTATAGTTTTAAATATTCAATATAGTGACCCCAGTTATATATTCTACCTTTATTTTCTATTAACACTGAATTTATATTATTATTTTCTGCATAACAACTCCCATTTATTCTTAAATTTAAGAATAAATGGTAATTATTAAGTATTTTTTATTTGATATAACTCTCTACGCTTTAAATCTATATCCCACACCCCAAATAGTTTCAATATACTGTGGTTTTGCAGTATTAAATTCAATTTTTTCTCTAATTTTCTTAATATGAACTGTAACTGTTGCAATATCCCCCAACGATTCCATATCCCATATTTTGCTAAATAATTCTTCCTTTTTATATACATGATTAGGCGTTTGAGCCAAAAATGTCAATAAATCAAATTCTTTTGTTGTAAGATTTTTTTCTTCACCATTTAAGTATACTCGCCTTGCTGTTTTATCAATTTTAAGTCCACGAATTTCGATGACTTCATTTTCATGAACTACACTTCCTATTAAACGTTCATATCTGGTTAAATGAGCTTTTACCCTAGCTACCAACTCGCTTGGGCTAAATGGTTTTGTTATGTAGTCATCTGCCCCTAACCCTAAACCTCTTATTTTATCAATATCATCTTTTTTAGCTGATACCATTATAATTGGAGTATTTTTTTCTTTCCTTACACTTTTGCAAATTTCAAATCCATCTTTACCTGGCAACATTAAATCAAGTATAAGCAAATCAAAATCTTCCTTTACTGCTCTAAGCAATCCAATATTTCCCTCATTTTCTATATGAACTTCAAATCCACTAAGTTCTAAATAGTCCTTTTGTAACTCTGCAATGCTAACTTCATCTTCAATTATCAATATTTTCTTCATTTGTTATCACCTCATAATATTTTCTTAATACAAAATGTAATTCAGTTCCTATTCCTATTTTACTGCTTGCCCAAATTTTACCGCCATGGTCTTCAATAATCTTTTTTACTATAGAAAGACCAATTCCACTTCCCCCTTTTAAAGAGTTTCTTGACGAATCTGTACGATAGAATCTGTCAAAAATATATTGTATATCTACTTGAGAAATACCCTTTCCATTATCTTCTATAACTATATGAACAAAGTCACCTTCTTCTTTGATTTTCATAATAATTATATTTGTATCCTTATCCATGTACTTTACTGAATTTCCTACTATGTTATTAATTGCACGTTTTATCTGTTCTGTATCTGCAATTATCATAGTATCCTTATCTACATAACTTAAATATTCAAAAATTATTCCCTTAGAATCCATCTCTAATGCTAATTCTTCTACACAATCCATAAAATATTCTGATACATTTATTTTTGCAAAAGTGTATGGTATTTTGTCAGTATCAATTTTTGAATAAAATGTAAGTTCATCTATCAATTTATCCATATCATTTGCTTTATTGTATATAGTTTTTATATACTTATTAAATTTTTCTGGTGAAGATGCTACACCATCCATAATGCCTTCTACATATCCTTTTATAGCTGTTATAGGTGTTTTTAAATCATGCGAAATATTACTTATTAATTCTTTATTATCTTTGTCATATTGCAGTTTTTCTTCCGCTGAGTCTTTAAGTATTAAACGCATATTATCAAAATCTTTAAATAATTGGCCTATTTCATCTCCTTCTACCATTTCTAGAGTAAAGTCTAAATTACCTTCACTTATTTTTTTAGTAGCTTCACTAAGCGTGTATAATGGCTTTAAAATAACCCTATATAACCATGTTAGCATTACTACTGCTGAAAAAATCAATATAAATATCGATATAAACAATATTTTACTTATAATAACTTTTATTTCTGGCAGCATATCATTTACAGTAGTAACTATAAATGCACTACCATTTTCACCGCTAGAAAATAAAAAGTCTATTTGTTTTATTAAATATTGATTTTCTCCTCCTACATAAATTCCGCCGTCTAAGCTCTCTGCATGGTCACCAAATTTCGGCAAATAATAATATATATGTTCACTATTCATTTCATATAATTCCGTAACACTTGGGAAAATATAACTTTCACCCTTACGAACTATAAGGAAAGAATATTTTGTTGACAACATCTCATTAAGCTCTATTAAAAATTCTTCATCTTGAAACTTATCTGGTTCAGTATCTACAATAGCCTCCATAGATAATTGTATATTCCCTGTAAGTTTATGAAATAGCTGTATCGAATTTGATAAAAATAAATCAAAGTCACCGCTCATATCATGCTGCTTTTTAAATTCTTGAATTTGATAATTACTTATAAGTACGGCTGTTAATGTAACCAATGTCAATGGAACAAATGCTATAGAAATAAATGTCATAAATAATTTATGCTTTAATTTCATATTTATCATCTCCTTATATTGGTATAATAATATAGTACAAGTTAAACTAAAACTTTATAAGTATTCTATTTTACCTGCTGTTATATAAAATTAACTATATACTTTCAGTGTATTTTTATTTAGTTATTATATATCTGCATTCTATAAGCCAACAATTTTTATATTTATCTCTTAACATCATATCAAAATATTATATTACTTAGCACTACATTCTTATTATACTCTTACTATTACAGTTTTTAAACTAGATATTTTTAATATTTCATTTAATAAATTTAGATTTATCTACTTTATTAACATTATATCATACTTATTTAAATCTTAAGAGAAAAAATATATATTGTTTTCTACTTTTTTAATAAAAAGACAAACATTAACATAATCTATTTTTATATTTCTAATTTATATACTAGGAAATTATATCCTATTATATAAAACGCTCCGCTGGGATGTGTACTCACTTATTAGGAAGGGTACTCGGTGTGGAGAGCCTGCTCACAGACTCTTCGTTCTAAAAAATATCATACTTATTTTTTATTATAATCTACAGATATGCTAAAAATAAGTTCTTTATATGCATATTTTATAAATTCATTTTATTATAATTTACTCATTCCAGAGAAAAAAAGAAAGATTGTAGCCCTCTAATGGCTAAAATCTTTCTCAATAATGATAAATATCCATTATTTTTGATATACTTCAAGCAAAAGTTAATATAAAACAATTAAAATATTATTGATTAATCTTTAATATAATATTTATCAGCATAACATCAGTTCATGGTATTATTTACGATTAGCTGGTTCTATATTAATAGATTTACCCTTTATTTTTGAGTCTCTCATAACTATAAGAACATCAGAAGCGTATTCTCTAGGCACCTCTACAAAAGTATATTTATCATACATATCTATACTTCCAACCAATTTTCCTGGCATACCAGACTCTCCTGCTATTGCGCCTAAAATATCACCAGGGCGTACATTTTGTTTCTTACCTATATTGATAAATAAACGTACCATGCCAGCCTCAGCTCCTGTATCACCAAAATCCTCCATTTTAGACTGTGCTTGTTCATCTATTTCACCTGAACCTTCACTAACTGCAAGTTTCAAAAATGCCGCTGCCAAGTCCATGCTTGTAAAATCTTCTTCATTAAGTCTATCTTCAATTAAATCAATCATATCACGCAAGTTATTCTCTTTTATAACCTCTGTAATTTTGTCAAAGACTTTATCAACTTTTATTCTTGCTACATCATTAAGTGACGGAATAGGCATAGCTTTTATTTTAGTCTTACAGTAACGTTGTATATCTCGAAGTTTGTATACTTCTTTACCTACTAATAAATTGAATGCTTTTCCTTCACGTCCCGCACGGCCAGTTCTTCCAATTCTATGAACATAATATTCATCATCTTGAGGTATATCATAATTAAATACTGCCTCAACATCATCAACATCTATTCCTCTTGCAGCTACATCAGTTGCTACCAATATTTCTGTCTTTCCATTACGGAAAGCATTCATTACACGATCTCTTTGAACTTGCTTTAAATCACCATGCAATCCATCCGCAAAGTAACCTCGTCCTTGTAATTCAGAGGTAAGTTCATCTACCTGACGCTTTGTATTACAAAACACCAATGATAATTTAGGGTCATACATATCAAGTAATCTACACATAACATCTAACTTATTTTTTGGCTTTACTTCATAATAATATTGCTCAATTTTAGGAACTGTAAGTTCTTTTTTAAGAACTTTAACTTCTACCGGTTTATTCTGATATGACCTTGCAATATCCCTAATAGCCTTAGGCATAGTTGCAGAGAACATAATAGTTTGGCGTTCTCCTGGGATTTCTTTTAAAATAGTTTCTATATCTTCCCTAAATCCCATATTAAGCATTTCATCAGCTTCATCAAGGATAATAGTATTTACATCCTCAAACTTAACAGTTTTTCTACGCATATGATCCATAACTCGCCCAGGAGTTCCGATAACAATCTGAGTTCCAGCCTTTAATGAACGAATTTGTTTTGCAATATCTTGCCCGCCATATATAGGTAAAACTTTGATTCCAGACATAAATTTTGACAATTTACGAATTTCATCAGCTACCTGTATTGCTAATTCTCTAGTAGGACAAAGCACTAATGCCTGCAATTTTTTATTTTTAGAATCTATCTTATGAAGCATAGGAATACCAAAAGCTGCGGTCTTTCCTGTTCCTGTTTGAGCCTGACCTACAATATCTACGCCTGTTAACTGAATTGGAATAGCTTTTGTCTGAATTGGCGATGCCTCTTCAAATCCCATTTCTGTAACAGCACGTAAAATCTGCTCTGATAATCCCATTTCTTCAAATCTAATTGTTTCCATAATAATAAATTTCCCTTTCTTAATACAAGCTCAAACGTTTATATTATTTAACAAAAAATACAGTGATAAATAATAATATGTTTGAGCTATGCCTAATTTACATAATTTATTTCGTTCCACATCGCAAGCGTTAATCATATCAAAGATATTAATAAAAGTCAATCATACAATTGCTTATATTTCAACGTTTTCAAGCGATATCTAAATAAGTTAATAAATTTCATATTTTTTACTAAAAACCTATAGTTGATATTTATCATAATATATACATGTCAACTATGGGATATAATTTTTGAATCAATATTAATGTATCGAAAAAATATCTAATTTAAAGAATATAATCTTGTTTCTGTTTCCTCAATACATATACTATTTAATTTATACTTAATTCTAACTAAAGACTTTAACTTTATTTCTGCTTCCTTAATACATGTACTATTTAATTTATACTTAATTCTAACTAAAGACTTTAACTTTATTTCTGATTTCTAAATACATGTACTATATTAATTTATACTTAATTCTAACTAAGGAATTTAACTTTATTTCTGCTTCCTTAATACATGTACTATTTAATTTATACTTAATTTCTAACTAAAGAATTTGACTTTATTTCTACTTCCTTAATACATGTACTATTTAATTTATACTTAATTTCTAACTAAAGAATTTGACTTTATTTCTACTTCCTTAATACATGTACTATATTAATTTATACTTAATTCTAACTAAAGAATTTGACTTTATTTCTGTTCTATTAATCAATTCTGCATATCTTAACTTATTAACTTCACCATTCCACACTTCTATGTTAGTCAGTCCCTCATTTGTATATTATTTTTCTCAAATATATTGACAAAATAATTCTATACAGTTAATATAGATATCATTACATATGGTTTTTATAACTACATGTAACGATATCTATATTTCATATTATTTTATTATAACTAACTATTTATATTATCTTTAATATTTATCTCATTTTTACATTTTTTGTATAGTGCCGGTATGAAATAACATAAATCACTATTTATGATATTCGTATTACTTTTATGTTTATTAATATTACACCATTTTATTAAAAAATTATTTCTGCAAACTTTTTTTCACATATTAACACAATCAATTTTTATCAAGGAGGTAGTCACATGTTATTAAAATTAAAAGATCCCTTAAGTTCTATAACTCATTTTATTGCTGCTATAATTACTTTAATTGCTGGAATTTCACTAATTATACAAGCTAATAATACTGGTCACATGATTCAGTTAATTGCTATGTTCATATTCATTATTAGTATGTTTTTACTTTACACAGCCAGCACTCTATACCACTCAATAAAGTGCTCTGCAAAATTACATCTTCGTCTAAAAAAGTTTGACCACATGATGATTTCTGTACTTATTGCAGGAACATATACACCAATTTGTCTAATTGTTTTAGAGAAAAAACTAGGTCTAATATATTTATTGTTAATTTGGAGTATTGCTATTATTGGCATATTAATTAAAGCATTTTGGGTTACTTGTCCTCGTGTCTTTTCTTCTATATTATATATTGCAATGGGTTGGTTATGTGTTTTTGCTTTTTCTCCGCTTATTGAAAAACTCCCTCTTACTGCATTTTTACTTCTGCTTTGTGGTGGCATTATTTATACTATAGGAGGCATAATTTATGCTCTTAAATTACCTATATTCAATGCTAAACATAAATACTTTGGTTCACATGAAATCTTCCACTTATTTGTAATGGGCGGCAGTTTCTGTCATTTTATGCTTATGTATATTTATTTAGTTCATATGTAATTATTATTTTTACTATTTTTCAATTTTTGCTATTTTTTAACTTTTATACTCTTTAGCTTTTATTGTTCTATAACTTTTATTAACTATTATTTTTTAACAGTTTTCAATTTTCGCTATTCTTTAATTTTTGTACTTTTTAGCTTTTATTATTCTATAACTTTTATTAGCTATTATTTTTTAACAGTTTTCAATTTTCGCTATTCTTTAATTTTTGTACTTTTTAGCTTTTATTGTTCTATAACTTTTATTAGCTCTTATTTTTTAACAGCTTTCAATTTTCGCTATTCTTTAATTTTTGTACTTTTTACCTTTTATTATTCTATAACTTTTATTAGCTCCTATTTTTTAACAGTTTTCAATTTTTGCTATTCTTTAATTTTTGTACTTTTTAGCTTTTATTGTTCTATAACTTTTATTAGCTCCTATTTTTTAATAGCTTTCAATTTTCGCTATTCTTTAATTTTTGTACTTTTTAACTTTTATTATTCTCTAACTTTTATTAGCTCCTATTTTTTAACAGCTTTCAATTTTGCTATTCTTTAATTTTTGTACTTTTTAACTTTTATTATTCTCTAACTTTTATTAGCTCTTATTTTTTAACAGCTTTCAATTTTGCTATTCTTTAATTTTTGTACTTTTTAACTTTTATTGCTCTATAACTTTTATTAGCTCCTATTTTTTAACAGCTTTCAATTTTTGCTATTCTTTAATTTTTGTACTTTTTACCTTTTATTGTTCTATAACTTTTATTAGCTCCTATTTTTTAACAGCTTTCAATTTTCGCTATTCTTTAATTTTTGTACTTTTTAACTTTTATTGTTCTATAACTTTTATTAACTCTTATTTTTTAACAGTTTTCAATTTTCGCTATTCTTTAATTTTTGTACTTTTTACCTTTTATTGTTCTATAACTTTTATTAGCTCCTATTTTTTAACAGCTTTCAATTTTGCTATTCTTTAATTTTTGTACTTTTAACTTTTATTGCTCTCTAACTTTTATTAGCTCTTATTTTTAACATTCTTCAATTTTTATTATTTTTAGTACTGACTATTTGCTAATTTTCACCTATTTTTATGTTGATTGTTTACATGCAACTTAAAAAAATAAAAAACAATGCCAACAAATCTTATAATAATGACCTTGCTGGCATTTTCCTATAATAAAAAAATTATTATATTTTTTCATTTTATTAATAATCATTTTCTTTAACTAAAAACTATCTAACTGCTTTTACGTTTATCTTTTTAACTCTGCAATTTTTTATATTTATAAAACTTACCCTTTTTCTGCATAAGTTCCTCATAACTGCCAAATTCTACACACTCACCTTGTTCTATAACTGCTATTTTGTCCGCATCTCTTATAGTTGATAATCTGTGAGCAACCATAAATGTAGTTCTCCCTTTACATAATCTATTTAGTGACTCTTGTATCTTTCTTTCTGATACTGTATCTAATGCTGAAGTAGCTTCATCCAAAATGATTACTTTAGGATTTCTTATTAATGCTCTAGCTATTGAAAGTCGCTGTTTTTGACCGCCTGAAAGTTTATCACCATGTTCACCTACCATAGTATCTAATCCATCTTTTAAATCATTTACTACTTCCCATAAATTAGCTGCTATAAGAACCTCTTTTAATTGATTTTCTGAAACAGAATCCAAACCATATGTTATATTACTTCTTATACTTCCAGCAAATAATATTGTATTTTGCGGCACAACTGCTATGTGATTTCTATAAGAACGCAAATCCATATCTGCCATATCACATCCATCTAATAATACTTGTCCTATATCAGGTTTAACAAAACCAATTATGATATTAAGCAATGTGGATTTTCCTGAACCTGATTCCCCAACAAAAGCAATACTTTCACCCTCTGCTATACTTAGACTAAAATTATCAATAACCTTATTATCTGTATTTGGATAGCTATACGAAACATTTTTAAATTCAAACGCACCTTTTACAGTTTTCACCTTCTTTTTGTTATCATACCTTTCCACTTCCCCTGCATTTAAGACTTCGCCTATAGATGTTACTGATTCCATTCCCTTGGTAATGGTAGGCACAAGCGTTATAAGACTTGATACAGAATTTACTATTGTGGCAAAATATGATTGATACATAGTAATTTCTCCAGAACTTATTCTCCCCTTAAATGCTAAATACCCCGTAAACATAAGGCAAATTATCTGAAATATTTGAAACACCGCCCAACTTACTGAACCAAACACCGATTGAATAACATCTAACCTATAGCCTTTTTCAAGAATTTGTCCAAATCTATAATCCAAACGTTTAACTTCTTTAGCTTCAAGTGCATGTGCTCTAGCTATAGGAACTAATTCTATCATTTCTACAACTTTAGCTGAAGTTTTTTCCATTTCCCGCCTAAATTTTGAATTACTTTGTTTAATTTTTTCTCTAAAAGATACTATTATAATAGCCGCCACTGGAACTGTTATAAGAAAAAATATAAATACAGTTTTACTATACAATAAGGTAATAACTAATGAAGTCGCCATATTAATTATCATATTTAAACTACCTACAAATACTTGCTGTGAAAGTGTTTGAACACTTTCTACATCTCTCATTATTTTAGATTGCAAAGCTCCTGATGCCATATCTTTTTGATGTGGAATTGATAATTCTTGTAATTTCTTAATTAATGCACTCCTAAGCCTTGATTCAACACTTCTTATCGCAATACTATGAAGCCTTGTATGATAGTAATTAGATACAAGATTTTGCAATATTAAAGCTATCATAATTGTTCCATTTATAACTATAAGATTTTCTGCATTTTTAGGTCTATCTATTGCAATATTTACAATATTAGCAATAGCTATTGGCATTATGCTTGTTGGTACATGTTTTATTATAAACAATATTGTAGAACCTATAAATTTTATATAATTCCCTTTATATAATCCTATCAAAATTTTAAATGCATTTTTAGGGTTTTTTGAATATGATTCTTGTATAACATTCTGACTTTCCACTTTTTCAGACCTCCATATATTTATCTTACCTAAATATTCATATTACAATTTTTTACCTAACTCTTTCATTTCTACGTTTTTTATCTTCTTAAATATTAATGTGTTTTCTTTTTATACAGTTTTTTCTTTTATGCTTTTTTCCTCTTACATATTAACATGCTTTCTTTTTATATAATTCTTTCTTTTATGTCTTTTTTATACTCTTGTATATTAACATGCTTTCTTTTTATACAATTCTTTCTTTTTTTCCTTTTTTCTACTCTTACATATTAACATGCTTTCTTTTTATATAATTCTTTCTTTTCTTCCTTTTTTCTACTCTTGTATATTAACATGCTTTCTTTTTATATAATTCTTTCTTTTCTTCCTTTTTTCTACTCTTACATATTAATATGCTTTCTTTTTATACAATTCTCTCTTTTCTTCCTTTTTTATCTTACATATTAACATCTTTTCTCTTTACACAATTCTTTCTTTTATGTCTTTTTTCTAGTCTTATATATTAACATGCTTCCTTTTTGTATAACTCTTTCATCTTTACCTTTTTATCTTCTTAAATATTAATATAAACTTTCTTTACAATCCCAATATTACAATTATATATATCAATCAACTTAAACTAAATGCTTTATCACCTAACTAACATTTTTTACCTAATCCGCAATTTTTTCCTTGTATAATACAATATGATTTTATAAAGTATTTTTATGTATAATGAAAACTACATAACTTCATTCATGTAGTAATTTTTATATAATTTTTTATGTATCTGAAAAACTTTACCATTATTACACCAAAAAACTTCATATGGTAATTATACCACATGAAGCCTTAGTATTTACTTTATCAACAAATCTTTATAGTCAAACTTTACTTCATTATACTATTTTTTACGTTTTTCTGTAATTAAATACTCCTTAGTAAGTCTAATTACTAAGCCTGATAAAAGCATTAATGCAATAAGGTTAGGTATTGCCATAAGACCATTTAAAGTATCTGCTATATCCCAAGCAAGTTCAAGTTTCATAATAGCAGCTACTACTACACAACAACAAAAAATTATTTGATAAATTTTTACGCCTTTTCCTTTAAATAAATACTCAAAACAACGTTGTCCATATAGTGACCAACTAAGTGTAGTACAATACGCAAATATAAGAACTGAAAAAGCCATAAATATTGAACCCGCTATACCAAAAGATGACTTAAAAGCTGCACTTATAAGCTGCGCTGCGTCTAATGTTGATGTATCTGCCGTACCTAAAAATAATCCAGAAGTTAAAATTACAAATGCTGACAAAGTACACATAATAAGTGTATCTGCAAATACTTCAAATACTCCCCACATACCTTGTTTTACTGGATGGTCTGTATCTGCCGCCGCATGCGCAATAGGTGCCGAGCCAAGACCTGCCTCATTAGTAAATACGCCTCTGGCAACACCAAAACGCATAGCTTGCATCATAGTGTAACCCAAAGCACCACTTCCTACAGCTTTCATGTTAAATGCAGAACCAAAAATTGCACTAATAGCAGGAGCTATATTTTCTGCATTAATAGCTATTGCAACCACACAACCTAATACATTTAAAATTCCTATAAATGGAACCAACATTTCTGTTGCGTTACCAATTCTTTGTATACCGCCCATAATTACAAGCCCAACCAATATGGCAAGAACTATACCCATAACCAACTTATAATTTACTGCACTTTCTATTGTTTCAACCATATTAAGGTCAATTAACATAGCTTCTGTAGTTCCTGCTATTGAATTAATTTGTGTCATATTACCTATACCAAAGGCACATAACGAACCAAAAATTGCAAATGATATTGAAAGCACCTTAGCAAATCCTTTGAATTTTTTACCAATGCCTTCATTTATATAATACATAGGACCACCTACCCAGTCCCCTTTTTCATTCCTTTTACGAAAATGAATTGCTAATACTATTTCTGCATATTTAGTCATCATTCCAAAAAATCCAGATACCCACATCCAAAAAACTGCACCTGGCCCTCCTAAAATAAGAGCTGTCGCTACACCTACTAAATTTCCAGTTCCAGCAGTTGCCGCCATGGCTGTCGTAAATGCCTGAAATGGTGTTACTGATCCAGCCTCTGCTTTCTGCTTTTTAAATAATAATCCTAATGTATTTTTTAGCCACATTCTAATTTTAGTCACCTGAAACCATTTTGTAGCAAATGTAAAAAATATACCGACACCTACAATAAATACCAACATTATAGGTCCCCAAACAATATTATTAATATATGAATTAATATTGCGTATACCTTCCACACTAAATAAGTTCTCCATACTGCTTTCCTCCATTTTTAAATTTAATCGACTTTCATAAGTATATATGATTTTGTCTTTATTTACAATACAATTTTCATGTGTCTATATATTGTTTGTATATAATAATATACTATCCAAATAGTAACATATTTTTTAATTTAGGATAAAATCAAAAACCTTCCATTGAAATATTATTATATTTCGTTCAGAAATTATAATACAAATTTGATACATTTACTTAACACGTATTTCTTTATAAATAATTTTTATTATTTTTATATATAAAAGGAATATAAACCTCTATTTGACATATTTTTCTTTATAAATATTTTTATTATTTTTATATATAAAAGTAATGTCAAACTTTGCTTAACATATTTTTCTTTATAAAGTTTTTTATTATTTTAATATATATAAAGAATATAAACCTCTACTTGACATATTTTTCTTTATGAAGTATATATAAAATAAGGATTAATTGCTAATTTATAGGCTGCTAACTAAATACTCATCATAAAATATCTATTATTTACAGAACTTTATTCATATACTTTTTCTACATTTTAACTCTATCGAATTGTATTAACAATATAGTTCTATATTTTAATAATTATATAAATTAATATACCTATTACATTTAATATAGGCTTTGAAAGGATTATTATGAATACACTAAATTGGAAAATTAAATTCACTGCACTTGCCGCAGGGCAGGCAATCTCCCTGCTCACCAGTGCTATTTTACAAACTTCAATTATATGGTATATGACACAAACTACAAAATCACCTATTATCATCACCCTTGCTACGCTTTCTGGTTATCTGCCCAGAGCCATTTTAGGACTTTTTAGCGGTGTTTTTGTAGATAGGTATAATCGTAAACAAATTTTAATATATTCAGACCTAATAATTGCTGTATCCGCTATAGTCCTTGCCATAGTTTCATTGGACGGTAATATTCCCATATGGGCTATATATGTTATTTTATGCATTCGCTCCTTAGGTGCCGCTTTCCATGCACCAGCACTTAATGCAGTTATTCCAACAATTGTTCCAAAAGAACACCTTAGCAGATGTGCTGGCATTTCACAGAGTTTTGAATCTATCTCCATGATTTTAAGCCCTGCTTTAGCAACTCTTTTATTTAATATATGGAAACTTAGCAATATTATTTTACTAGATGTTTTAGGTGCCGCTTTAGCTATTTCTATTGTAGCCTTTATTGCTATTCCTAAAGTTAAATCATCTTCATTAACTAACTTTAATATATTTAAAGATACTATGGAGGGTATTAAAATCATAAGGGCATATTCTGGCATGACCGAACTCTTAATTATAAGTTCACTTTATGCGTTCATATACTTCCCTATCGGCTCTATGTATCCGCTTATAACTATGACATATTTTAATGGTTCTATAACTGATTCTGGAATGATAGAAATCGCATTCTCTGTTGGAACACTCATTGGTTCTTTTATACTTGGAATACTCGGAAATAAATTACCTAAAATTATTACTATTGCAACATCTATTGGATTATATGGACTTGGAACTATGAGTATAGGACTGCTGCCCCCAACTGGTTTATATTTCTTTGCAGGAATTTCAATTATAATGGGGCTTACAATTCCATTTTTTTATGGACTGCGCACTTCTATTTTTCAAGCAACTATTCCTAATGAATTTCTAGGCAGAGTACTATCCTTAGCCTATAGCATAAGCCTATTTGCCGCACCCTTAGGATTATTATTTGGAGGAAACTTTTCAGCCTATCTAGGTATTGAAAAATGCTTTTTCATTTGCGGAATATTAGCGATTATATTAGGATTAAGCATAATATTACTGCCAACAGTTAAGAATATTGGTGAAAATTAATATTTTTTACGTTACGAATCTTGGATATTTTTTGCAATGGCAAACCATTTAGGGTCGATAACAAATAACAGTTTTTCATTTATTATATCTATAAATATTAAATAGGATTTATCACAGTATTACTGCCAGCAGTTAGTATTAGTATATAAGTATGGGCAACAAAAGGCGAAACATCTATAATGAAATCAATTTATAAATGAGGCATTTCTATGTCCAAGCAAAAGAAATATACTGAAAAATTTAAGAAACAAATCGTCAGCTTGTATAATATTGGAAATTATTTATTGCCAATGATCAAAAAAGAATATGGCGTAGAAAGATCCACTGTATCCAAGTAGGTAAAATTTCATCTCCAATTATAGGTGTTGAAGGAAGTACTGTCACTCTTAAAGAATATAAATCAATTCAAAAGAAATATCAAAAATGGAAAATAACATCTCAAAAAAGCGACCACCATATTCACGAAGGATTAATGACAAAAAATTACATCTATAAAAATGAACGCTTATATGTATCCAATAAAAATGTTTTGTAGCATTCTAAAATTAGCAAGAAGTTCTTACTATGAAGCACTTGTTCTTATACTTTCAAAAAAAGAGGAAATATATCAAACACTTTATTACGATTTTAAGATGGCTCGTAAATCCATCTTTGAATATATTGAATCATGGTTCAATTGTAAACAAATTCATTCGGCGATTGATTACATGACACCACAAGAAAAGGATAAAAAATTCACTAAAACTGCATGAATTTGTTCGACTTTTTGTGTCCAAGGTATTGACTCAATATCATCTTATAATATAATAATGGGCAAAGCCATTTCAAATTGACTTTACCCACATTTAACTATCAGTATCTCTTATATCAATTTTTGCATTTACACAAATCTTGAAATATATATTTTATAACTTATTTATATTTTCTGCACCTTGTTTTCTATAATTTTTCAAACATTCATTAATTCTATCTGTAGGATTTAAGAGTGAATGAAGTGATACATCGTGATTTAATGCATCTATTATAAGTGCTATGTATTTACTCATATCTACATTAATATAGTAGGGTTTAGATAATAATTCAGGTGTCTGATATATAAGATTAGTGGTAAGTATTCTGTCTATAAGTCCATTTTCATAATATTCATCAAATTTCGCCAATCCATTAGTAAATAAACCAAAAGTTGAACATACAAATACTTTTCTAGCCTTTCTGCGTTTAAGTTCTTTCGCTACTTCTAATACGCTTTCTCCTGATGAAATCATATCATCAATAATGAGTACATCTTTACCTTCTACAGATGCACCAAGAAATTCATGTGCAACTATTGGATTACGACCATCTATAACTCTAGTATAATCTCTTCTTTTATAGAACATTCCCATATCTAATCCTAGTACATTAGAAAAATAAACTGCTCTATTCATACCGCCTTCATCAGGACTAATAACCATCATAGATTTGCTGTCTATATCCAAATTTGTTTCTTTTTGAAGAAGGTATTTGATAAACTGATAAATTGGCTGTACTGTTTCAAAGCCTTTAAGTGGTATAGCATTTTGTACTCTAGGGTCATGTGCATCAAATGTAATAATGTTTTCAACTCCCATACGTACTAATTCATTAAGTGCTAATGCACAGTCTAAAGATTCTCTGCCAGTTCTTTTGTGTTGTCTGCTTTCGTATAAAAACGGCATAATAACAGTAATTCTTTTAGCCTTACCTCCAACTGCTGCAATTAAACGTTTTAAATCTTGAAAATGGTCATCTGGTGACATATGGTTTTTCTGTCCAAATATAGAGTATGACATGCTATAATTACATACATCTACCATAAAGTAAAGGTCATCACCTCTTACAGAACTTTCAATAACTCCTTTTGCTTCTCCTGTACCAAATCTTGGCACTTTAGATTTAATTACATAAGAATCTTTCTGATATCCTGCAAAAGCAATAGTAGCTTTATGCTCATTATCCCTCTTTTTTCGCCAATTTACAAGGTATTCATCTACCTTTTTTCCTAATTCTGCACAACTTTTAAGCGGAACTAATCCTAATGGTCCAAATGGTATTGTATAAAACTCTTCTTCATTGCGTGGCATAACTCTCTTCCTCCATAATAAATGTAAATTTACTTAATATATTTTTTTAATGTATATGATTTTATTGCCTATTATATATATCTTTTTTTCTTATATACTTTTTCTTGATTCTTTTATTTATTTTTGTCTTATATACTTTGCTTCTTAATTCTTTTCTTTTGTTTATTTTCGTCTCATGCACTTTGTTTCTTACTTCTTTTATTTTGTTTATTTTTGTCTTATGTGATTTATTTCTTCATTACTTTATTTATCTTTGTCTTATATACTTTGTTTTTTACTTTACACATTTTCATTTAATCCCTTATATCATCTGCTTAGAATATTACAACCATTTTTATATCATGTCAATTATATAAAGTCAATCAAAACTAAATATAGATTAATTTATGTTCTAATTCTTTTTTGAATTCTTATATCCTCACCACAAAGAGTCATTATGTCATATTCACTTATAATTCTTGAAACTACTCGTTCTGAATATATATCCCTTAGACTTCCAAGTGATAAATTGGTCGAGATAATTGTAGAATTTCGTCTTATTAGTCTTTCATTTATGCAAAAGAATAGTTCTGATATAGTAAACGAATTAGTCAACTCTGTTCCCAAATCATCAATTATTAAAAGATCACACTCAAAAATATGTTCATACATATCTGCGTATTCTGATGCTTCTTCTTTGCCAAATCTATTTTTCGATAATAAGTCAAATAATTCCATAGCTGAAAGGTATATAACTGATTTATAATTTATTATAAGTTTTTGTGCAATGCAATTTGACAGAAATGTTTTTCCAGAACCTGTAGTTCCTGTAAATAAGATATTTTTAAACTCATCATCAAAATTTTCCACAAAATCCTTGCATTTTTCAATCATTAGTTTCATATTTTCAAGCTGTGTTTTGCCACTATTTTCTAGCAACTTTTCATTGTCATAATAATCATACTTAAGGGTGTCAAAGTTCTCTCTAAGCAATGCAGTTTTTACATTTGATTGTGTATATAAAAGTTCTACTTCTGCCTGCCTAAAACAATGGCATTTTTTGCCTTCTGCATAACCAGTATCTTTACAGTCACTACATTCATGCTTAGACTCTAAATAACATAAATTGTAACCATATTCTTTTAATAGTTCTTCTTTTTTAATTCCTATAACTTTAAGTTCTTCTTTTAATTCATAAATAGCATTTTTATCACCATCGAATAAGCGATTCCTTGCTTTTTTAACTGCAATATCTGCAACTTGCTGTTCTAAAATCTCTAATTCAGGAATAGCTTTATAAACTTCTGCATATCGTTTATCTAATTCATGTTTACTATTAAGCTGCTTTTTTTGATATGTTCTTATAATTGCATTATACTGTGAATTGTTAAGTGCCATGTTTTTGCTTTCCTTTCATAGTTATTTTGTTATTGTATTTTTTCAACATTTCAAGTTGTATTAATATACTTTTTCTACTCCAGCATTCTTCTTTTATTATATATTCTTAAATATTTTATGTTACAGTAATACACCTTTGCTATTTTAGAATCATTCTTTTATTGCATTTTCTTAAATGTTTTAAGCTACATTAATATACTTTTTCTATTATAGTATTATTCTTTTATTGTATTTTCTTAAGTATTTATTCTACAATAATACACCCTTGCTATTTTAGAATCATTCTTTTATTACATTTTCTTAAATGTTTTAAGCTACATTAACATACTTTTTCTATTATAGCATTATTCTTTTATTGTATTTTCTTAAGTATTTATTCTACAGTAATACACCTTTACTATTCTAGAATCGTTCTTTTATTGTATTTTCTTAAATGTTTTAAGCTACATTAACATACTTTTTCTATTATAGCATTATTCTTTTATTATATTTTCTTAAGTATTTATTCTACAATAATACACCTTTGCTATTTTAGAATCATCCTTTTATTGCATTTTCTTAAATGTTTTAAGCTACATTAACATACTTTTTCTATTATAGCATTATTCTTTTATTATATTTTCTTAAGTATTTATTCCACAATAATACACCTTTGCTATTTTAGAATTATTCTTTTATTGCATTTTCTTAAATGTTTTAAGCTACATTAATATACTTTTTCTATTCTAGCATTATTCTTTTATTGTATTTTCTTAAATATTTTAAGCTATATTAATATATTTTTTCTATCTTAGTACTATTTCTTTTACTGTATTTTCTTAAGTATCTCATCATAATCATATGAATGTTCTGCAAAGTTGTGAAACTTGCTTGCTGCTGATTTTGAAGCAGTTTTTTGAGTATTTGCAGAACTTTTATCTTCTTGTTTTTTGATTGAACTTTTATGAAGAATGTCCAATTCTATAATGTCATTTTTAGAATGTACTCCTCCTGCTTTCCAAGATTTAAGAATACTATCTGCATATTCAAAACTAGGCTGATGTATTTTAGCAATAGTCCTATGACATGCCTCTAATACTATATCTATGGAAAATGCATATTCAAAAAACCACCTATCTATCATGTTTTTTTCATATGTAGCTGGTCGCCTGTCTGATACACCAAAGGCTTTCATAATTTCAAAATATTCTTTACTATACGATGATGTATATGCCTTTGCTCTATCTATTGTCATTATGCCTTTACCATGCCAGTCAAGTGCAACACTTTCTATATATCTAATGTGTTTATGTCCTGCTGATACACAATACTCTACCAAATGTTCCAGCAACTCTATAGAAAATTTTAATTCATTATATAAATATGCAAATATATCACATTCATTAGGTTTTAATGTTATACCTAAATATTTCTGAATTATATACATAAGCTGTTTAAAATCTTCGTCATCTTTAAGTTTTGCTATATTCTTAACTTCATGCGGATTTCTATTTTTCCGTTCTTCTTTAAGCGGATTCAACATTATAGTTGGTGTTGATACATCTTCTTCGATTTGCTTTAACTTTGATTTACTTCCCTCTGCTTGTTCTAACTTTAATATATATTCTTCAATTTTCTCTAGTTTTGATAAATCTTCCTCTGTTTGCTTTAGTTTTTCTTTCTTTCCCTCTGCCTGTTCTAGTTCTGATACATTTCTTTTTACTTTACTTAGATTTGGGACACTTCCTTTTATGTTCTCTAATTTTAAGTCAAAACTTCCCTCTTGTTCTGTTTTTAAAGCATTGTCTTTTAAATTACCAGCTTTAAGATTTAAAAATTTTAAACCTTTTAGCTTATTGTCGGCTGAAATATCTAAGGATAACACACCCTGTTTCTCCCAATATTTCATAGAACGTATAATATCACTTTCTGTATAATTCAATATATCAGCCATAACAGACAATGAAAACATATTTGGCTTATCTTTTAAACAACGCAACAGATAAAGGTAAGATTTCACAAACTCACCATTAGCATATACCATATATTTATCTATAAAAATATCTGATACCAATGTAAATTCAATTTCGCTTTCACTTGATAACACAACACTATCCATATCCAATCTCCTAAAATCCCTTATATATCAATCACCTATGCCCTCTCTTGATAATGTATTTACCTTGCCTAAAATCAACATTTTTGACCTTGCTACATTATCTGTCAATCAGCCATACCTCCTAGTACATCTCTCTTCCGCCATGCAATAAATAAGTCCAAATGTAGGATTGAGATCAGAGAGTTTTTAAACTTCTAACTTTCCATTATGTAAAAAACCAGTTCAAAATTCACTATAGTACACTGACTGATAATGACAAAGCAGAACTAAAAATTATTATTTCAAAGCCATATTTGTACATCGCCAAGAAAGGGAATATTTTATTTTATAATATCTTCTGCGTAAGTATATCATAAGATTTTTATAAAGAGAAGAGTTGCAAAATGCTTCAATATGTGCTTTGAGTAATTTTTTTTAATTTGTGGATATTGTGGATACTGTGGATATTACGACTATCCTTACAAAATCATAACTTAGTAATCCACAGCGGTTTTTATATTTTTTTGTTGATAAGATTGTGGATATTGGGGATAACTATGCTTTTAATAGCATTTCTCCTATATCTACGACATTTCCTGCCCCCATAGTTATCAACATATCATTCTCTTCGCAATTTTCTAAAATAAATTCTTTAATCTCTTCAAAATTTTTAAAAGAATGTGCTTTTACACCTTTTTTTTCCACTTCCTTCATTACATCTTTAGAGGAAATCCCCAGAGTATCTATTTCTCTAGCTGGATATACCTCTGCTAATATAACCTCATCTGCTAATGCTAGTGTCTTTCCAAAATCTTCTAAAAATGCTTTTGTTCGGCTATAGGTATGTGGTTGGAATACACACCATAATTTTTTATGAGGATATTTTCTAGCTGCTTCTAGAGTTACTTTTATTTCATCTGGATGATGTGCATAATCATCTATAATTACAAATCCATTTCTAATACCTTTCTTTTGAAATCTTCGTTCTGTTCCTATAAATTTTAATAATCCAGATTTGATATTTTCTATTTCAACACCAACTTCATATGCCAGAGCTATAGCTGCCAATGCATTTTTAACATTATGTTCTCCCAAAACACTCAAACTAATTACACCTGCATTTATTCCTCTTATAAATAGCTGAAATGAAGCATTTCCTTGTTCATTATATGTAATATCTTTAGCTGCATAGTCACATTCTATTTTAGTATTTTCAGATTTTTCAATTCCACAAATTACAACACTACAGTCCAAATCTCCTATAATTTCTTCTATATCATCAATTTCATTATTAATTGCGAGTACTCCATAATCAGGTAATAATTTCGCAAATTTTTTAAATGAATTTCTTATATCTTCTATATCTTTAAAAAAATCTATGTGATCTTCTTTAATGTTAAGTATTGCTGCCATAGTTGGATAAAAACTTAGAAAACTATTTGTATATTCGCAAGCCTCTGTTACAAATACCTCCGACTTACCTATATGAATATTTCCGCCTATACAATCTAACATACCGCCTACTGATACTGTAGGGGACAATTCTGCTTCAAGCAATATCTGTGTAAGCATAGAGGTTACAGTAGTTTTTCCATGCGTTCCTGATATACATATTGCAGTTTCATAGTTACTCATCATCTGTCCTAAGAGGTCGGCTCTGCTTATCAAAGGCACATTTAATCTGCTTAATTCTGCATATTCTGGATTGTCTGCTTTAACTGCCGCAGTATATACTGCTACATCTATATTTTCTATAATATTTTCTACTGTCTGACCTATAAATACTTTTGCCCCTTTACTTCTAAGTCTTTCTATATGTGCAGAATCACTCATATCAGAACCTGTAACTTTAAACCCTCTTGATAGTAATATTTCTGCTAATCCACTCATACTTATGCCGCCAATTCCTATAAAATATATATGGCATGGTTTATCAAAATCTAATTTATGATTATTATCATACATACTGTTTTCCTCTTTAATATAATATATTTAGGCTGATAAAGGTAACCTATACTCCTTTGTTAACTATATAATTTTTTTATTTTAAGAACAAACTATACATATTTGTTTTTAATATATTACTTTTATAAATTAGATAAAGTGACTTTATTTCCTCTTTGAGTCTTTGACCTCATATTTAAAATAGTAATATCTTTTTCATATACATAATTCAATTATATATTATTTTATAACAATGTAAACTAATTCATTTAATATATATTATAATCTGCACTTTATCACTAACTTATTGTCTTAAAATAAAAATCGTACATTAAATATGTATCATTTATTTATGGTGAAATATGGTGTATTCATCTACATGCTTCAATACAGAGTTAATGTAATTGAATATAGCCCCATACCTTGATAATGTAAAAATACCTCAAATTAACATTTTCCGTTTTGCTGTGTTATTGTCAATTAGCATACTTACAACATGTTTCTCTCTTCTGTCTTGCAATGAAATAAAATTCATAATTGCAGTTGAAGATGTTTGGAACTTATAATTTTTTATTTTACAATAACTTATTAAAAACTATATATATAATTCAATAAAATCTAGTAATGTAATAAACATGGATTTAAAAAGTTTACTTCCAAGATACATATATTTCAATAAAATTAAATGATATAATCTATGTGTTTTTTGTTGGATTTAACTTCAAAGATATGTATATTTCAATGAAATCACAACATAACATTTAGGAAGAATACTTTTTCACCTCTAAAATAAATAATAGCTTTAAAAATACATCATAAAGTGCAAATACAATAGAATTTATAATCTAAATAGTTTTAAAAACCATTTATCAAAAATTAGTGACATAAGCCTTAATATTTTGTCACTGCTTTTAAATTTGATTATTACTGGGAATGCAGAACTGAAAAGGTATAACTTTTAACATTTTGTTACCACTTTTATTTTTAATTTAAGTAATAATGCTAATAATTTTGCTACTTTTATTTCCAATTAAGTAATAATACTAATATTTTTTCTACTTTCATTTCCAATTACGTAATAATACTAATAATTTTGCTACTTTCATTTCTAAATTTAAGTTATAACATTAATAATTTTACTACTTTTATTTCTAATTAAGTAATAATACTAATAATTTTGCTACTTTCATTTCTAAATTTAAGTTATAACATTAATAATTTTACTACTTTTATCTCTAATTACGTGATAATTGTTAATAATTTTGCTACTTCTCTTCACAATAAATAATACTAATGCTCACTAAACCTCTATAAAAAATTATTTGAAATATATAAAAGCTAAATAAATATGCAGTAAAAAATGGATTTTTGTATCTTAGTTTTTACTATTATATTGTCTTGCTAAAATTTCCACAAAGTTAACAGTGAAATTGAATGTTTTAACTTTTATACTGTCTTGCTTTTATAATTATATAAATTTAGGCATTAACTTGCTATAAGTTAATGCCCAAACTTCCCTAAAAACTCTTGCATTCTTTCATTATCAGAACTAAATACTTCGTCTGGAGTTCCCTCAACTGCTATATATCCTTTATCCATAAATATAATATGATTTGCTACATTTTTTGCAAAATTCATTTCATGTGTAACAATTACCATAGTCATTTTTTCTGCCGCCAGACTTTTTATAACTTTCAATATTTCTCCCGTAAGTTCAGGGTCAAGTGCAGATGTAGGCTCATCAAAAAATAATATATTAGGATTCATTGCCAATGCTCTGGCAATAGACACTCTTTGCTGTTGCCCTCCTGAAAGTTGAAAAGGATATGCATCTTCACGTTCTTCCAATCCCATTTTTTTAAGTAGTTCTCTAGCTTGTTTATAAACCTCTTTTTTATCTCTCTTTTGTACCTTAATCGGTGCATCAGTAATATTTCTCATAACAGAAAAATGAGGAAATAAATTAAAATCTTGAAATACAAGCCCAAAAGTTCCTTTATAATTTATCTCTCCATTATCTGCATGTTCTAAACCAGTAGCACATCTTAACAGAGTAGACTTTCCAGAACCACTAGGCCCTATAATTGCCAATACTTCTCCCTCTTTTACATTAAGGGAAATATCTTTTAAAACTTCTATATTTCCAAAATTTTTTCTAACATTTTTTATTTCAAGTAAGCTCATATAATCCCCCTATCTATAATAATTCATTTTTTTCTCTAGTTTCTCCATACCTACTGCTACAACTAAATTAAATATATAGTAAAATACTCCTGCCACTGCAAACGGAACCATAGAGGTTTGTGCTGCTGCAATCTGCTTGGCAATAGTAAACATTTCAAGTACCGAAAGCACAAACGCCAATGATGTATCTTTAACTAATGTAATCATTTCATTAGTTATAGAGGGAATTACACGTTTTACTACTTGAGGCAATATAATTCTAAAAAATGTCTGCTGCTTACTATACCCAAGCATCTTCGCAGCTTCATACTGCCCAATATGAATGGATTCTATTCCGCCTCTATATATTTCAGCAAAGTATGCCGCATAATTAATTACAAATCCAATAAGTACTGCAATTAACTTATAATTACTGCTTATCCTTATCCTAAAAATATAATATGGTCCAAAATAAACTACTAAGAGTTGCAGCATAAGTGGAGTTCCCCTCATTATAGATATATATGTTCTTGTAATAATATTTACAATTTTTATCTTTGACATTCTACCAAATGCAACTAATAAACCTAATGGCAATGCACCTAGTAATGTGACTGCAAATATCAAAACAGATATCCCAAACCCCTCTCCTAATTGCTTTATCATAGTTATTAAATCCATTCTATCCCCTCCATAGTAATTATTTATCCATATACCTACCAAAGCCGAGCCTTCAAATAGCGAAAGCTCGACTATTATTTATATTATAATTAAGTATTTATAATATAAATATAATTTTTACTGATTTATATTGCTCACTTATTTTTTAGGTGTTTATATATATCAATATGATTTTCACCTCTATATGTAATATATAACATACCTAAAATCAATATCTGCTACTTTGTTGTATTATCATCACAGTATACCTCAAATATTGCTTCTATCTTCTGCATTTCAATGAGGTAACATGTATGATTGAAGTCTGAGAGTTTTCAACTTCTAATTTTTTTATTTTGTAATGAACTGGTTTAAAGTATACTAGATTACACTTAGCTGCATAATGAACCTTTTTTTATCTTCAGTTTTAAATATTTAGCATGTACTAATGTACACTTCACTGCATAATGAACCTTTTTTATCTTCAGTTTTAAATATTTAGCATGTACTAATGTACACTTCACTGCATAATGAACCTTTTTTATCTTCAGTTTTAAATATTTAGCATGTACTAATGTACACTTCACTGTACATATAACCTTTTTATCTTGCATTTCAACTCATTTGAAGTATACTAGAATGCACCTATCTAACATTAGATAGCTTTACATTTCTTCTTGTTTCCTGTAAAAAGAAGTTATCCCACTCTAGAATTATTGACAGTGATAACGTCGAAATAAAAACCATTGTTTCAAAGTTATTTAATAAATCCTAGTTTTACCACAATATTTTTTAACAAAAATAAAAATTATGTTTGTATATTGTCAATAACATCTATCTATATTTGGCGCAATTATAATATACATAATTCTCCAAATTAATATTGAACTTAAATTTATTATAACATGTATTACAATAAATGTCTTGATTTTTATTCTGTAATTTCAAATGCCAATGATGAAGTTAATCCCCAATCTTCTGCTATTTGTAAAAATGTACCGTCTTTATACATTTCTACAAGAGCTGCTTCAATTTGATCTCTAAGTACTTCATTTCCTAACTTAAATCCAATTCCATATTGTTCTGTAGCAATAAATTCATCAAGAATAATATATCCGCCATCTCGTTGTTTAATCTGATATTCGGCTACACCAATATCCATAGCTACTGCATCTGCTGCACCTGCTTCAAGGTTCATAAATGCTGTGTTGTAATCTGGTACTTGATTTAAAGCAGCAAATGTTTCAGCAAGTTCAGCCTGCCCCTCTTTATCTTCAAGAGCTGTAAGGGCTGATGAATCTGCTTGTACTTCGACAATCTTACCTGAAAGGTCTGCTAAACTTTCTATTCCTGAATCTTCTGAAACTACTATTACCTGACTATTATCTATATAAGGACGTGACCAAGTATATGCATTTTCACGGCCATTGATTGTAAATCCATTCCATATACAATCAATACTTCCAGAATTAATTTCCATATCTTTTGCATCCCAATCAATAGGCTGCTTTACTAATTCCCAACCATTTCGCTTACATACTTCTTCTGCTAAAGATAGGTCAAATCCTACATATTCACCATTATCGTCCCTATAGCCATAAGGCGGAAAACTTGCATCAAACCCAACAATTAACTTATCGCCTTCATTCTTACCTTCTACTTCTAAATTAGTTTCTACTTGTACTTCTGTACTTTCTCCTGCAGTTGTTACTGCAACATCTGTTCTATTACACCCAACAAATGCTCCCATAAATACTACTGCACTAATAATTACTGCTATACTTTTTTTCATAAATATCCTCCTAAACAAAACACTTTAGCTCACTAACTCGTTACCATATTATCATATCAGATTAAATTTTATTTGTCAACACTTATACTCACTATTGTTTTTTCAATTTTTCAAACTTCACTTTACCTATTTTCCTAATCTTAAGTTATTAAATATACTACAATATAGCAAGATAATTATAATAAGTTCAATCTATAAGTTCCCCTAAAATATACAAGTATTATAATTTTAAATTTATTATATACTTAATTAATACTAAAAAATTTAAGATTTTCTACAAAATTTGGGTATTAACTTTATATTTAAGTTAATACCCAATCTTATAAAATATTCAATAATAATGTGTAAAATTAATATATTAAAAACAAATATGCACAGCTTATTCTTAAATTAATGATATTAATTCTATCTCTTCACAAAATATTTCCAATACTTATAGCTATTCTAACATGGCCAAAATAAAAGTTTATAAAGATTGACATTTTAGCAATTCTTATTTAATATTCACTAATATAAATACTCTGTAAACTCTCTATTTTCCCTTTAAAACCCAACTATTATATCCTTTATTACAGTTTTATCTCTATAATTAAAATAGTATTCTTATCATATTTTAGAACTATATCAAAGTATCTTAAGATATAAACTTTTTCAATATTTAATATTTGTACACATAATTATACTTCATTTGCTAGTTTTCAAAGCATTCTTAATAACTTCTTTTTTAATTTTTATCATACAACTGTCCTTAATTCGCCAGTTTTTAAAACATTCTCAATATTTTTTTCATTCTTATCATATAACCGCACTCAATTCGCTAGTTTTTTAATCATTCCCTATCTGCTGAATATAACAAAAATGCAATCAATATAGAATATTATATATCATTTAAGTTTTTGTTTATTTCTAAGAGGGTTTATATTCCCCAAATAACACGTACATTGTATTCACTAAAAAACTTTCCTCCAAAGTTAGTTACAAAGTAATCATTATCTAACTTATTGCTATTTATACTTTGAAATTCTTTCTGTAATTTCAATAATTTTTCAGTATTATATTTTTTAGTTCCCAAAAAACCTTATAAATAATATTATTAGAAAATAAAAAATTATTAATAACAAGTCGCTTATACTTATAATGCACTTCTTTTGAAACAACACCCATTCCAGCAAATACATCAAAAAGCACATCACCTTTGGTATGTTTTTTAATAAATTCTGCAATCTATTTCAACAATTTACTTTTATTCCCGATATATCTTCCTAATGGAACAGCTTCAGTATTATGAGTCAAATTTTGAATATTTATTTCTAATTCCTCTAACTCTTTTATCACAGTAAATCTTTTTTGCCAACTATTTTTAGAAACTGTATCAAAATATTCTATGTTCCAATTATCAATTTTACGTTTATTTATACTTCTAACTTTGGTTTCTGGAATACCTAGAATCAAATGCATTTCTCTAAAGTTTGTATTATTTTGTTTTAAATAAGTTTCTAAAATCATATAATTTCACTTCATATTTAATTATTCATATAAACCATCAGAGTATTTGATGGATATTTGAATTTAATACCAAAAAACCTTACTAATTTTCATTTTCTGAAAACTAATAAGGCTTCGTGTTATATTCAGATAGATTTTGTATGTTGCTGCAACATTTATCTTGAATATACGTTGATAGAGTATTTATATGTACAAATCATCTCATGATGTTCTTAATCTTTTTTTACCATTGCAACTTATTAGAGGACTCGGATTTCAAATCATCTCATGATGTTCTTCATCGGGAGAGGGTGTAGGCGTAACGGCTAGAATGGCAAAATTTCAAATCATCTTATGATGTTCTTCATCTTCCTAGATATTGCAGGGGAAAAAATCTATATATAATTTCAAATCATCTTATGATGTTCTTCATCGGAAATATCTTCCCAATTAACTATATCATTCGTGGATTTCAAATCATCTTATGATGTTCTTCATCATAAAATTAACATCATCAAAATTGAACTCAAAGTCATTTCAAATCATCTTATGATGTTCTTCATCTGTACAAATTGCACAAAGATTTGCCTCACTTTTGGGATTTCAAATCATCTTATGATGTTCTTCATCATTAATAAGTTAAGTGTAGACGAGGTAGACAAATTATTTCAAATCATCTTATGATGTTCTTCATCTTACACTTCTTCTGTTGTTTCCGTTTTTTTTGTCTATTTCAAATCATCTTATGATGTTCTTCATCGTTTTTGTCTTGGTATGGTTCTATGTCTAATTTTCATTTCAAATCATCTTATGATGTTCTTCATCATCGTCAAAACTGTGTAGATTTGGATATTCATTTGATTTCAAATCATCTTATGATGTTCTTCATCGAAACTTAAAGAGGGTTGTACCCTCTTTTTTGTTTAATTTCAAATCATCTTATGATGTTCTTCATCCCACCATTCTACCACACTCCCTATTTTTTTACCACCCTCTAACCCCCTTTATTTATAACTTTATTCATTTTTTACCAACCTCAGTATCAATTTCACGCTAAACTTCTACAAGCACTCAAACCCCTTTTCTACTCTACATTCCAACAACTTTCCCTCATTTCTAGGTTGGTAAACTTTTATGCTATTTGTAATTAAATAATTAAATCTTCTCCTGTTATTCTTCCATTTCCGCCCAATACATCTTCCCCAAATACACTTCCATTTAATAGCTTAATAATACATACAAAATCCTCTTCTAATACCAATACTTTCTTTAAATCACTTTTCAAACTGATAAGTTTTGAAGGAGACATTGCTCCCCTAAAAACTGAGTTTTGAAAATGTGATAAATATTTTTTGCAAATTTTAAATATCTTTTGTACCCTTTTTTCTCCTACATCATAAAATACGAACACATAATTATAATTAATTTTCTTTTTCATCACATACCTTCTTTCAAAGAAAATGGCCTGAACTCTTTATCTTCTAAAATACATTTTATAAGTTTATAACAATCAAGTTTAATAGCTGTTTGATAGCTCACACGTCTTTTAAGTTTTGGATGCAAAAATACGGAGCTTAAACGTTTTTCAAAAGCTTCAATAAAAATCTTTCGTCCCTCATCATTCAGCAAACAATAGTTCACCCTCTTATCAAAGTGTTTTGCTACCTGTAAACGCCGATTATTAACCAGTTCAAATATAGTTTTATATACAATAACCGGTTTGAAAACCTCACTAATATCTAAGCTCAATGAAAATCTTCCCTCAGATGGCTCATGCAAGTAACTAATCCTCTGATCTAAATGTGTACGGTAAATACAAGAGATTGTTCTAGTATATAATAACGAATTTCCAAATGAAATTAATGCATTGATTGGATTATCTGGTGGCCTTTTTACCCTTTTATTCATAACAAAATCTTCCGGAAGAAAATTAACAAATTCTGCATAATAATATGACCATATTGCCCCTTCATATGCCAACAACTCTTTAATATCTTTAGCCTCTTTAACCTGTGGAATAATCTTATTTTTTATCAAATCAATTGTTCCCTTTACTTCTTTTTTCCCATGCTTATAATAATGATATAAAATCTCAATAATATTTATTCCGATTGTTTCAACAATAGCTTTAGCTATAATAATGCGATTATCTCTATACTTCTCTGTTTGCTTTACTAAAAGTCGTCCGCTTAGATATCTCTCACGAGGAAAAAATGTTCCTGAATATCCGCCATTATAATTAAAAAAATGCATAATAATATGATTTTGAGAAAGAAAATCCATTAATTTAGTATTCACACTCACTTCATTCATACAATATATCTCACTCGTATTTTCTACAGGGATATATACATTTTTACCATTTTTACGAAAACAAAGTGAATTATCCTTTCTTGTCAATTCCCCCATTGATGTTATATATTTTGTTTTACCCACTTTAACCTCCTATACAAAACAATATTCATAGTATGCACATTTTTTACATGTTGGCTTATTAATGCATGGTGGTATCAGATTTTGTTTTATCAAATCCTCAATATTCATTTGATATACTTCTAACTGTTTCTCATTTTCTTTAGTTAGTTCCACATAAATCACCTTTGATTTACCATGGTTTTTTTCAATAAATTCCAATTTACCTTTTCGTTCAATCCCCTTTTTCTTAAGAACACTCAGATAATATAATAGTTGCCATGTAGAAGCCTTAATATCTGCATCAGATTTTTTTGTTTCTGTCAAATATTCCTTTGTTAATTTATCTAAACGGATATTTTCTATTGCAATTTCAAAATTTTCTTTTCCCTGTGCTTTCTCATCATGTAATGCTCTGCCTATTTTCACGTCCTCACTATTATCTTCAAAATTCAATCTATTGCCATGCAAATAGCATTGACATTTACAATGAAAATAATAATTAATCAAGGTTCCATTAATACGCATAAGGCAACCTCCTATATAAAATCTGGCGTTTCTTTATTAAATTTTTTACTATTAAATTTTCCATTTTCAAAATACTTTTCACTATCCTCTATATAATATATATCTCCAATTTGATCATTATATTGTGACCTCGCAAAACTTTTGTCAAAATTTCGCAAAATAGTTGTCAAAGCCAATTTTAGTAAAGTGAGGATTTTAATGTATCGTTAATTCTATAATATGCAACTATAGTTAAATGTAGTTGCGTATTATTAACTCCTTAAACGGCTTTCTATTAAAGTTATTGTTTCTACTAATTTCTTCTATATTAAAATCTTTGTATAATTCTCTTATAAACCCATCATCATTATAGGATAAAATAAATTTACCTTTAATAGATTTTAATATTTCATTTAAACGCACATGGTCTTCTACAGAAAAGTTATTGCTATAATACTTTTCTGTTTTATTATATGGTGGGTCTAAATAAAATAAGGCATTATCTCTATCATGGCTTTTTATTAGACTTTCAAAGTCTTTATTTTCAATAATTGTATTTTTAAGACGTTCTTTAATTTTAGGTAAATACTCAAGTGCAGATATAAAATTTTGTTTACCAATTCCAAATGATTTTCTTTCTGAACAAAAGCTAGTTTTTATTAAATGAAAGTATCTGGCTGCTCTTTGTATATCTGTAAGTCCAGTTATACTCATTTGATTTTTACTATCTAAAAATTGTTCCCTTGATATGGTTAGCCAATTTAACTCTTCTTGAAGAGCCTCACAGTGGTACTTTATACATCTATATAAATTTATAAGTTCACTATCAATATCATTAAATATTTCCACTTCTAAATTACTTTTTTCTTTGGCAAAAAGTACCCAACCTGCACCTCCGAAAACTTCTATATAACGCTTAAACTCACTTGGAAAACGAGCAATTATTTCCTTTCTCAGTTGTTTTTTTCCACCAACCCATCCAATAAAACTGTTCATATATATACTCTCCTGCTATTTTAATTTTGTCATCTATTTTGATAATTATAATCTCTTAAATACACCTATATCTTGGCTTTTCTTCCTTGCATATTTTAAAACGTAACAAGTCAGCTGCTACTATCCAAAATGCTACCAGTGGTATCCATAATAATATATACTGTGGACATATCTGCCCTAGTATATTAAACTGCATACTACTGTAGTCCCATATGTTAAGATTTAGCCATATATTTAAGAAACATCCTGCTATAAATTCTAATATTACTACTATAATAGTTCCCAATAGTAATTGCTTCCAAAAAGGCATATCCCATTCAATTTGTTCATTCAGCAAGTCTATTGCAAGCCCACACATACCTCCAAGAATAAACATAGTATAGTGGCTATATCCTCTCCACATTATTTCTATTAGGTAATATGTAATTCCTGCAATAATAAATATGAATATACACTTTATTATTTCTTTAATTGTTTTTTCACCAAACATTTTCTCTACACCCTCTCTAAATATGCTGCCATTACCTCTGTAACATGCTGTGGTGGAATGTTAAACCTAATTGGGTTATATTCTATTTTTTCTAGTTCATCTTTATTTTCTACTGCTCTAATCCAAAGATTTAAACAATTTATATAAGCCTGATGAAATGCTATATACTCCATTGTTACTTTTACTATTAACTCCATTTCTTGTCGTGTATAAAATTTACATGCTTGACCATCTGCATGATATTCAAATTTTGTTTCTGTTGGATTTAATAGTCTTAGTGACATTCCTAGTAGTAGCGACTGGTCTTTATCTTTTAGGGAAACATTTCCTATATTTGGAATATCAACTCCTACCTCTATTGTTTTGGTACAAATAGAAGCCATTTCATTTATTTTTATATTTTTTAATTCCTCTAATGTTGGTATATATTCCTTATATTCCATTTCTGCTATTTTTTCAGCTTCTTTATAAATACTGTCATTATTGCTTAACCAATATATTTTTTCTTCTACTGTTGTTCTATATATTGTTTTGTAGCCTTTAAATATATTACAAAGTTCTCCACCTTTTGTATAAAGGCTTACATCTCCTAATTTATTAGGAATTTCATTAACAAATTGAATTTCTATAACATTACTACTCTCTAGTATTATATAGTTTATGGGAT
>JGI994J12354_10000161_pt1 | contig 64076 bp, 75 predicted proteins | sample IntmicLarv3ML3BL_FD_12354 | JGI IMG/M metagenome (IMG submission 12354) | reverse complement strand
GTGTTCCAGTCGCCGGTGTTGCGGTTGCCGGTGTTGCGGTTGCCGGTGTTCCAGTCGCCGGTGTTGCAGTTGCCGGTGTTGCGGTTGCCGGTGTTGCACAGTCCCGTATTATCAACTCCAGTATTGGATATTGAAAAAACTTGTTCTTTTGTTAATATCTCAAGGATTTTCAATTTATTGGTACATGATTTTTTCATATTTTCTTGATTAATTACGTCGCCCAAAACTTCAATTTTACATATTACCTTTTCTCTCAAACTATAGAAATCATTTACATCATTGATATTCCAACAAAAATGCATACCATTTTGGCATATTACCAAATCACCTGAAACTGTTTCGATCTCACCTAATTTATAATATTTCTTGGGATAGAAAGCATGTTGACAATATAAATTTCCATTCTCATCAACATCGAACCCTTTGTAGGCTATATTATTATTCTGAATTGTATTTTCACTCATATCTTTTGCTCCTTTATTTTAATTTTTAGTTACACTTCAAACATTGTAATATATTCTATATAATTGTCTTCATCGTAACAAACAAAATACACTTCCTCAATCTCAGATTCCTCATTATTCCAAGCAAAATCTATTACCGTATCAACGGCTATTTTTGCTGCTTTCCATATCGGAAAATGATATGCGCCAGTGCTAATACACGGAAAAGCAATTGTCTTTACATGATTTTCAACCGTCAGCTTTAAACAGTTCAAATAACAATCGCGTAAAAGCAATTCTTCGTTGTTGTTTCCACCTGTCCATATCGGACCCGCAGTATGAATAACAAACTTTGCAGGAAGCCGGTACCCACCGGTTATTTTAGCCTTGCCCGTTTCGCAACCTTTTAACATTCTGCATTCTTCCAATAATTTGGGTCCTGCTGCGCGGTGAATTGCACCATCCACTCCTCCACCTCCTAAAAGAGTATTGTTGGCTGCATTTACAATTGCGTCTACCTTGACTTTTGTAATATCACCTTTAATAACATCAATTTTCATTTTTACACCCCACTCTTTAATCACACCAAATTTCATCGCAATAAGGACAAATTTCTTGTTCTCCGTTTACAGAATTGATTTTCAAATGTTCTCCACTAAAATACTCACCACAGGAATTACATGTCGTTATAGAATATTCCATTGCTTCAACATGACAGTTAAAACACTCAATATATTCATCTTCGAATCCTGTGTTGATTTCATACATAACTTCAAAATCGTCAAATTCACATTCGCAAATTTTACATTTCTGCATCATAATTCTCCTTATTTAAAAATTGGTTTCTCCCAACTATCATCGTATCCCAATTCATAAAACCAGTTTTCTCCATACTTGCGTTTCAAAATTTCAATCTCATCCTTTTGTAAATCTTTTGGTTCGACGCCAGAGAATAAGTTCATCTCAATATTAAAGGCCCTGTCTTCTAGTTCCTTGATAGGTTGTTTTCCTGTGAACGACAACATTACTGGTGTTTTTTCCACTTTTTCATCTCCTTCAATATTTTAATGAAACAAGTCTTTTATTTGGATTTTAGTTCGCTCGTATCAATCTCTGCTTCTGGAAATTGCTTTAATAAATATTGACAAATTAGCTTAATATTTTCGTCCGCCACGTATTCACTGGCACTGTCACATATGTATTCCCCATTCTGATTTTCATACCAGAACAAACTCCCGTTTTCAATTCTGATGAGCGCAATGTCGCCCTCATTATTTTCATCTTTTCCGGAAAAGTGAATAAGGATTCCTTTATTGTCATTTGCAAGATAATCTCGTTCGAGCTGAATATATATATATATATATATATATATATTTAATACCTCCCTATGCAAACATTTCGCCTTCCCAACCATAGGGAAATAACCTCCAGAAAATATTGTTTTTATCTTGTCTTACTGCAAGACAACCGTCATTAAAATAATTTGCAATGTCCGCGTTATTGGTTGTTGGACTTGCTCCTAATTTTAATGACATCGCAATATTTTCTGCCTCTCTCATGTTATATAATGTTTTCAATTTTCTTTGTATTCCTAAATTGTTGACGTCAAAATCAGAATACTTATCTTTACACTTATTCATATATCTCCCTTACGCAACCTTATTAAACACAGGCCGGTCGTTTCGCATTGGCAAAACCAAAGCGATATTGTCCGCATCATCCTCGGATGTCAGTAACATTGGAGATGTATTATTTCCAATATGAATCGACACTTTATTTTTAAATTGTCCCAATCCATCAAGCATATAATCAGCATTAAAAGCCATTTCAACATCCATTTGGCCCTCAACATTGACCTCGCTTTCAAAATAACCGCTTGCGGTTTCAACACCAATTTTATTATTGTGCCAATGAACTCTTTTTTCACTCTTCGCATCGAAAAATATTTTGAGATATTTTAACCCCTTCGTAAAATTTTCAATATCTATGTCAATAGACCGATTCTGACTTTTAACAATCGAATCTTCATATTTAAAAAATTCTCCCGCAAGCAATCTTGCCGTAAACGTCGTTTGTTTATCTTTGACTTGTATGTATTTATCGGTAGTTGCGATTCTTATTTCATTGTCCATAATTTCGCCCATATTTTTCAATGCATTGAAAGGTATAATAAAAGATTTTGAAATGTTTAAATTGCAATCTCGATTAACTGCAAGTCTATGTCCATCAACTGCCACCATATCGTTGTTCTTAAAACAAACTCCTGTAAAAATCGGCCGGTCTTTATCGGTAGAAACAGCATATTTAATAGCGGCGGATCTTTCTTTTAATTTTTTATTGCTGTAACCAAAATCATTATTTGGCTTTTCCATAATTTGAGGGAACTCCGGGAAATCCATATCAAATATTCTCTGTTTTGCTTTCTTGCCATTACAAGAAATTGTAACTGTTTCACCTTCATATTCAAAATCAATCTGAGGTCCAGTGAAAAATTTCATAGCTTTTAGAAGAGCTTTTGTGTCTGAGAATTGGAATTCACAATCCTCGTTTGAACTACTGTCAATGGTAATATCTACAAACTGTTCAAGATCGCTTGCTAGAAGATGACAATCATGCTCAACCTTTACTATTTTTATATTCTCCAAGGATTCAATCGTTTTTACGCCCGTTACTTTGAATGCTTTTTCAAGAGCCTTTTTAAATTCGTATGTATCAACTGTAAATTTCATTATTTATCTTCTCCTATCCCTTAATCAAAATATATGTGTTTCTATCCATTTTTAACCTATCCTTTAATTCAGAATATTTCCTCAAATATCTCGCCTGTGTCAATGTTAGATAAGATACTGTCATTGGTCTTTTTAATAATGGATAATCAAACTCGCTTAATGTCGGCACCTTGAAATACTTTTTCAGCACTGCATCGCATTCATGCGAGTATTTTTCTTTCTGCGGGAAACTCATTTAAATTTCACAATAAATTGCGTCACACAGAGAGTTAAACTCTCGTTTTGTCATTCTAATTCGTTGATTATAGATTGTGCCGGTGTCGCTCCATATGGTTGAGTTATAGCTGACTTTCATTTTGTTCACCATTTAAATTATTGTCAATTTTTTCGTATGTTACTTTAAATAATCCAAAAGACTCCTCCAGCTAACGGATTTGCCAAACAATTTTATTGAGCGCTACCTTTTCGTTTTTTAAGCCCAACATATCTTTCCGCTCTCATTTTATACTCTTCTGCTGTAATTAGATTTCTTTGTTTTTGTTGGCGAAAATACTGCATAATATATTCATATCTCTCATGAACAGGTTTCATCTGTTTATACAAAGAATTGAGTTGAATGGTTAAGGCATCTAATTCCTCGTCATATTTTTTATAGGTGTTAAGTCGATCAGAACAATCAGATTCCATAATGTTTTTACCGCCGCCCATGCAACACAGGACCGGTTTTTTTTATTTGCTAATTTCATCTTTTCTGCACAATCGGAACATGTCCAAATCCTCATACCTACCTCCTAATAATTCGATACAGCCACTCGACCATCAGATAATTCCAAATATCTTTCTTCCTCTAAAAGATCCTCTCCGAACTTCTCATAATTGAACCATCTTTCATTGTTCTTTGTCACATACCCGAGCGATTCTGCTTCTTCCTCGGCACATTCGCCAATGGAATTGAATACATAAGATATAATGCTTCTATCACGATATTCCATACCATATTTATTAAAAATTTCTTTAATATCATCTTCCGACAAACTATATTCATCCATTAGATATTCAATTTCTTCTTCAACTATTTTCTCAAATAATGTAGCATTTTCTTCGGAATTCAGTTTGTCAAATATGGGCTTGATTTCAGAAATCAATTCGAGCCCCTTATTATACCTGTCATCCCCTTTTGTGATGCTATATCCTAAATTATGTATTTCTTCATTAAACCTTATTAAATTCTCAAATTCCTCTTTTGTTAAAACAGTGATAATATTATCATAATTTGTTTTTTCATAGTTGAAATCAGTTGAAAAACAAGACCCATTCAGGTTTATACCGCCAAAATAATGACCACACTCAAATCTCATGGGGTTATTTGAGATGTATTTCACACAGTCTCTGTCGTCTCTGTTTTTATCCTTGTACAGAAAAACATATTTACTCATGATTGTTCCTCGCTGTTCTCCTTCTCAAATCTTTTAATACATTCATCTACATAGCGAACATGTTTTAAAATTTCATCAAGTCGCTTGCCATTTAGATCACTATCTTGAATTTGAGCAATAAGTTCCGACATAAGCGTCTTTACATCTGCCACCGTATCATATTTTCTGTAGCAGACCATATCTTCATTAACAATAATTTCCAGCGGGTCGCCCTCTCGAATACGCAGTGTACGCCTGATCTCCTTCGGTATAACAACACGACCGAGGTCGTCAATTCTTCTGATTATTCCTATAGCTTTCATATTATTTACCTTTTCCATTCATATTTTTGTCCCTCAAGGATTTCCATGTCATAACAAATTTGAGATATTACCCAATCAAGTAGTATAGCTTGACCAGAACAGGTTCTTCCCCATATACCTTCATCCAAAAGAACAGGTTCTCCCTTTTCTTCGAGTTTTTCTGCAAAAAGACTATCTACCATCCACCATTCAAAAATATCTTGCGGTTCTGTATCAAGTTCGTCTTTGTCTTCCACAATATGACCGCAATTTTCACATTTGTATGCCTTAGTATCTGTTTCCTCGAACCCATAATTTGATCTACATTCAGAACATTTTGGCATGTAAAAATTTGTTATATCATCATAACCAAACGGTGCATCGCCATCTTCCCATGATTTACTTAATATATATTCTGCCATTGAGGTTACGCAACAATAAACATCACGTTGAACAAATTTTCTTTTTATTTCTTGATTGATGGAACTGTCATAGTCATATTGAATTCCGTTAACCTCATAGCTCATTTAACAATCCTCCTCGTCCTGACAACAATACAACGCTTCATCTTCATCTTGATATTCTTCACCACAAATAGGACATTCATATTTTTCTTCTCTATATGAATCTACATAATCCAGCAAACCACATCTGTAGACCGTGGGATCACATTCTTTCAGAATATAGCTTGCGTTCATATCCATAAAATCACCATAAGTTTCGTCAAGCATATCATTATATTGTTCTATAAAATCATCAGGATCAGATTCAACTCTAATCGCTTGTTTTAACATATTACACCCCTATTAATCTTCCGTATAAACATACTTTCCAATTTTATTACCGTTGATATCTCAAATATTTCTTTCTGAGGTAAGGCCATCTTCCAAATAGTTAGCCAAGTCACGAAGAATACGGGCAGTTTCATAACCAGCGCTTCCATAGGCAAATGCGGCATTGCCTGTTGAAAATTCAATTTTAATCATTTCTATCGCTCCATTTTAATATTTTATATTGTATGAATTTTCCTTATCCATAAACTAATTCCCCAAACAATGCGTATTGGATAATACAATCAGCAATTTCAGCATCTATATCATCCAAATCAATGCTGCCAGATTCTGCTTCTGCGTTTTGCCGAATGCCGTTCAGCAACCTTGGGAGGTCAAGGTCCCAACGCACATCTTCATCTTCGGCATCAGTGAATTCAACTGTTTTTCCTTCAAAAATCAATTGCGCTGCATACTGCGACGCTGGCAATCCCTCTAGTTTATTGTTCCATTCAGGAGTGGCGTTATTAAGACAGGCCCAATAACCAATGCCACCCTCCAGAGCTGTCACAATAATATTTTCAATTTGTTCACCAGTGATGGGAATTTGAATTGTATAGATTTGCTTTTTTGCTTCTTCTGTAAGTTCGTGTTGACAACCATTTTTTATGTACATTATAAACCCTCTCACTTCTTTCCAATGCTTAATCTTAAATAATTATAAATCTTCGTTTTTCATATGATTTAATTTCTCCATTGTCATTTTTTAGTGACCAATAAAGAGAATGTTTTCCTTGTTTAGCTTTATATAACTTTCCGAGTATACCCATCATTAACCCACTTATCAAGAATCCCCATCAACTCATCACAATGATATACTGTAGTTCCAACAATGACATGACAACCGTCTCCATAAGGTTTAATTGCCTGTCCTCTGCTCCATCCGGTACACCAGATTTCGGTTCCGTCTTCGGGGATTTCCCAGCTGTCGCGGGTGTAAGTTTCGTACATATCCCCTTCATTAGTTACATCATGCCATTTGTTTAAATTTGTTTTTTGCATAATTTCTTTCCTTTCCTACTTATATGCCATTGCTTTAAATATGGCCTCCGCAATTGCACATAAACTGTTCGCCGTAATATCTATGTAATAATGATATCCATTTTCACAGGCCACAACAGCATATTCAGCATCCGAAACAATCTTATCCCATTCCTTTGCTGTTTTAATCTCATTTCCCTGCATATAAGTCGTGGAAATTAGATTTGGTTTTGCAATCATGAGTAATTTGCCACATTGATTTACAAATTCTTTTTTATCCAATATGTATCGTGTCCTTTCTTATTAAAATGGTGCTCTGTTTATTCATATATCGGAACAGTGTATACCAATTCCGGTGTATCTATAAAAGTAAGGCTTTGTAAGTATTCTACTTCAGTCGGCTTTCTAAAGTCTCTAAATTTTTTCTTATGGGTTTTCACGAACCATTTCCTTGCGATTTCATCTGGTTTCAATGGTGGAATATCTTTGACAAATAGATTTAGACCACTCAACTTGTCACCTCTTTCTTTTTATTATTTTGTTCATCCTTAATTTCATGTAAACCCAACATTGCATCAGCTCGTTCCAGTCTAAGGCACTTATCGCAGTAGAAGCCGTGGAAACTCGTGTTGGCCAACAATGGTCTAGTCTTGCCACAAAATTCACATTTGCTATTTTTTATTACTGACATGATCAATCTCCTTTTCAATTGAAATCGTTATCATCACAATCTTTTTTAATATCTTCCTTGAGTTCGTTTTTTAGGTCAATCAACTCTTGAAACAATTCCAGATTTGCGTCTATAAATTCACACAGCGATATATATTTTTCATGTTTCAGTATCTTGTGAACAATTGTTGTTAAGCGGTCGCCATATTTTTTATCAAGATATTTTCTTGCTTCCTTTTCAGTTTCAAATTGATTTTCATCGTTTGTTTCTATTCTTATGATTTTATGCATATAGCGGTCTACCTCCTTTTCAAAATTGTTTGGTGCCGCTGGCCGGACTCGAACCGGCACGTTGTCGCCAACATGAGAGCTTAAATCTCAGGTGTCTGCCAATTCCACCACAGCGGCATATGGTAAGCAGTTTAGTGACTTGCTTGGGTCATTTTATTGTACTTACATTGCTATACCCATACTTTAACTCACCCATTTCGTCATAAAATATGCAAAAGACCTTTCTCATAGAGTGGTACGCATCTAAAAAAGATTAAGCGTTCTATGCTTCTCCGTAGTCTTTTGGAACCCATACAAGTGGTTCACGTGGCGGCTCTAGAAACCGCTTATTGGTGGGCCATATAGGATTTGAACCTATGACATACCGGTTATGAGCCGGGAGTTCTACCAAACTGAACTAATGGCCCATGATTTGGCCATCAACATTAACGCAAAATATCGACGGCCAAATAAAAAAGAAAGGAGGAGTGAAAATGTCACCCTAATGGTGATGGAACTCCTGTATTGTTATGTATTTCCAACAAAAGAAAGGAGCGTGTGTCTACCCAACACACCAGCACGGTATCTCTCCCAGCCTCACCACAAGCTGCCGCGCTCCAAATTATTTTGTTACCATCGTCTTGACGGCTTTGATTCCTGAAATCCTCCTGCCAAACCCATGAAAATTACAAGAGAAAATATTGATATTCCACCTTGTATGGTTGCATGAGCAAAAGAAATTCTTTCATATTCCAATGCGCCTATTGTGCCAAGTGCCACAAAGGCGGCAATAAACGCAAGTGTTCCGAAAAACGTTTTCATTATGTATTTCCTCCTGTCCTTAACTTCATTATACACATTCATTTTATTTTGTCAAGTTATATTTTGTTTCGTTTTGTTATGCTGATGCCAATAAAAATTTCTTTTCGGTATCTTCTCCATAATACGTTTTTAAAAAGCACAGACATGTTCCCAATAACGGATCTCCTTTGCAAGAGAACATATAAAACTGATTTCCAATTATTTTATTGGTATCAACCTTTAAAAGCGTAGTTCTAACGTATTCAATGATATCTTTTATGTACCGAAAAGACTCCAAAAATCGTTTTATATAGATATCAGACCAATATTCGCTTTCTCTTCTAAACTCCTTCTCTACTTTTTTATGGTCTCTAAACGCCCAATCATAAACGTCTACTCGATCATATTTTCTGAGCCATTTGTAGAACGAGTTCTCTATATCTCCTTTCATTTTAAACAACACATTTTGATACTTTTCTTTTATTGGGTGTTCAGCAATGTAAAACATATTTGTCTGTGTACTATCCATGATTTGCTCCTTTCGTTTTACTCCATTTGGTTTTAGATATAAAAAACCGCCTGACTTTGGTGTCGGCGGTTATAGCTTACAAAGTTATTTTATTTTAGATTTTAGCAGTTATAGTTGTTTGGATTTGCAATTTTGGGCGGTCTGTGGTAGAATTTTGGTAATTTGATTTTGGGATGGTGCAGAATGAAAAAAATATATGATACAATGGCAATAATAATTTTTGTTGTCGGTTTCTTGGGTGGATTGGTATTGTTAGTTACTGGTAACTTTCTAATTGGTTTAGGTGTATGGTTTAGTTCTTTTCTATCTTTTTTGATTTTTAGGGGAATATATTTGATATTGGATAAATTATATCCAGATGATGAGAACGAAAAAGAATACGATAACTATTCTGATGATAAATCAGACGATAATTCGTATCGTCCTAAAAATAGTGATACAAATTGGATGAAAGATCATACTGTTAAAAAATACGAAGAGGATAAAAAATGAATCTAAGCGAAAAGACACTTGTTTAGAGTGTCTTTTCTGCGTTTTATTTGGATTGATTTTACTTTGGTGTCTGCGTTTGAAGTTGTTCCCATAGATTTTTAAATTCTGTTATTGTTTCATTTCTTGCGCTTGAAAATCCTTGTAGATTGCCGGACGGGTTTATTGCCATATCTGTCAATGTATTATAAACCTTGTACAAATTTATTATGGTATCATAGGCCCTTGTATAATCTTCCGGTGGATTTTGCAACTTCTCAATTATCATTTTAACTACTATTTGATTGCTTTTGATTCCTGTTACTTTTTTGATCGTTTCTGTATCATTAAAATATGATCTTATAGACGTGTTAAAATCAGAATTAAATGTCGCCATTACACTTGAAGTTTTTTCCAATGCATATGGATCTGTTTCTTTGTCTCTTTCTTTATATATTGTGTTTCTCCATACATTATATGTCATTCTAGTAACCTCTTCGGAATCGGCTCCCCCTAAAAGCATCATTTTAGACGCACTGTAGAAATTAGAATGATATTCATTATAAACATTTTTTTCACCAACTGCATTAAAAATGATAAGTCCAATAATCAAAAAAAATATTAACATACCAACAATAACAAATGGCATTTTCTTTTTATCTTTGAGTATTTTTTTACACTTTGTTAAAAACGATTCTGTTTGCCGTTCTTCTTGTGTTTCTACTTCACTATCTGTTTTTGTTTCTTGTTTTAATTGTTTTAATTTCTCCGGTTCTACTTCTTGCTCTAACGGATATCCACAATGAATACATGCTTTCACTTTATCAGATATTTCCTTGTTACATTCAGGACAATTTATTAGTGCCATAAAAATTACCTCCTCTTTCAAATGCATTTATTATACCAAATACACTAAGAAAAGAAAAGGCAATTTCAATATTTTTTTAAATTCGAATTATGCGGGACAATTGCTATTTCATTTCAACTGTGTAAACTTCAAACGTCATATTTACAATGTAACATCCGTCTGCCGATGAAATATCAAAGCTTTTCAAGGCATCTAGAATTCCATTTATCGTCTGTTTAAAATCTTCCATTTGCATTTCGGAAACTCCGAAATAGTCCATTTCCAGCGTAAGTATAATATCGCAGGGCGAAAGTTCTACCGGCTCTGCCTTTAGTTTGAATTCGTATCCGTTTTCCTCGCAAAGATTTTTGATTTCATTATGGGCATCGAGAAAAGAATTCATTTTTGCTTCGTCTGGGATCAGGGTTTTCTCTTTATCAATGAATCTTTTTGCTGCATTCAATATTTGTTTCATTAGCATTTCATTTCCGTTTTGATTGCTCAACAAATCACCTCAATAATTCAAATTTAATTTTATGGGCGTTTTTGAATGGAACGCCATAACCATTTTAATTATACTTCCAGATATCTCGCCTGTCAACCGTTATCGCGCCATATCCTTTTTAAAATCCTCAATGGCATCTGCGCTGGTTTTGAATACGTCTTTGCTGTATGAAACACCGTTTACATCCCATGAATCGCCGGAATCCGTGCAGACGATTTCATTTTTATCCGCTTTTTCTTTTGCCTTTGCAATCTGCTTTTTCGTGGTGTATTCAACCTTGTATTCGCCATCCGTGGCGATCCGGTGCAACACGTCCATAACAAGCATGTGCATGGTATTGGTTCTGGGTGTAACAACGGTTCCGGATTCCCTTCCGCGCCGGGTCATGGTTGCGACAATATAGGCGGCATCATGGGAGATTGCTCTATAGGCGTTCTTTCCGCCGTCATCTTCGAAAATGATTCCGTCAATGATGGTCTGGAGCTGCTTGAGAATGGCCGTGTTACTGGTCGGCGTTTTTCCTATGTCAATCTGTTTCGCCGCATCGGCGATATAGTACGTCTCCTCAAGCTTTTTGGTATCTTTGCCAAGGTCTTTCATGACCTTATAGGTGATGAGCAGACAGAATTTTTCAACCTTGTGATACCAAAGGCGATCTGTAGCAATGGTCAGCTTTTCGCGCTGGCAAAACTCGTCAAACGCGACAAGGGAAATTTGTTTGCTGGCCGGTTCGATGGCGTATGTGATGATGCCGGTTTCCTTATCTTTGTTCGCTTTGGCCTCAATGGTGGCAATGTCCAGCTGCTCAATCGCGGCCAACATGGGATTTGAATTCGCCCGGAGCGTCTGAAAATCAAGGGTGATAGCCATTTCATTGTATTCCTTGATGGCGGTATCAAGGGCTTCTTTTGTCTTTGCGATTTTGGATGCGCTGTCAGACAAGATCGCCGCGTTTGCTTCCTTCTTTGCGTTTTCGGCCGCAACCAGAAGGTCGGATAATGTTTTTCTTTCACTCATGATAATACCTCTTTCTCTTTTGTTTTAATTTCATTTTGGTCTGTAGAGCTTTAACACTCTATAAAATGCACTATATATCATTTCAAGTGCATTCTAACAATGCTAAAGTTAAAAGCGTGACAGAAAGTTAAATTCCATCACGCTTTATTTCTATTTCGATTTTCAATTTATTTCAATGTAATAGCCATCCATATCCTCGGATACTTCTTGCGTCTTAATACAAGCCGTCTATATACCTCCTCGGAGATATACAGAGTTATGCGTATATCAAGCTACATTTCAATAAACAACCGTTAGGCGGTCAGCCAGCGCATATTAGCGCTATATCGGAATATCACCGCATTGCCACATCACCAAGCCGGATTTAGATTAATGGCCCGTCTGTAGTAGTATTCACTAGCCGATCCGCAAGCTTAATTCTTGCGTACTACCGCCGCCCGGAATTTGTCCGGGTAACCTTTTATTTATGGTCTTTAAGGTAGACCCGCAAGGCGTTTTTACAATTGATTTTCAACCGCTTTTGTTTTCGCTTTGTGCGGTTGTTGTCGTTTGTTTCTTTGCCTTACACTTATATTACAATTGACAAGTCGAAAATTAAGGGGTAAATAAAAATAATTTTAAAAAACTTTTGAATGCCTTTAAAATCACTTGTACGGCTCTATAACCGTTTTTTGTTTCGTGCAGTGTTACACGCTTATAAAGTGTTTAAACGCCTTACGCGCCATTTCTCGCAACGTATGAGCAAAAGACAAAGCAAAAAGAAAACCGCCTGAATAATCAAGCGGCTTTTTGTATTCATTTTTGGTTTTAGAAAATGTCGCTTATTCCGTTCGGGTAAAGGGTGTTAGCGATTTCATGAATGCGGCTGATATGTTGTGATACTCTTGGTTTTGATATTCCCATTTTTACGGCTATAACATTGTTCGGACGCCCCAACGCCATATGATAAAGCACTTTCAATTGTGAGGGTGTAAGATTCTTTCTAATATTTCCTAAAACCTCATCAAAGGCCATATTTTTAAAGAGCTTTGATAATTCATCATTCACGTTGACTATATCGCCGTTGGCTTTTTCGTGGTCGTGAATATATATGTTTGTGCTGGTGTATGAAGTTTGGGCGCGTGTCTTTTCTTCGGCTATGAAGCCATCCACATTATCAGCGGTAATTGACTTTTCAACAATGATATCTGTTAGCTTGTCCAGTTCGGCGGGGCTTGCTTTGATATTTTGCCCCTTTAAGATCTTGCGGATCTTGAGCAACTGCTTATAAAGTGTGGTGTGTGTGGTTGTTGCATGTTGTTTGTTCTGGGCATAGATGAATTGTCGTACGGCTTTACAGGCAAGCGGAAAGGCGTTGTCATTGTTGGCGGTCATGTTCTCCATGAGGGCAAGCGCGGCAACCTGTATTAATTCGTTGGTGTCGTTACCGTCTTTGAGGTGTGCAAAGCCGTTGAGCAAGTCGCGCATTGTTTCGGTTGGCGCTTGTGTGTGTAGTAGTTTGATTGTGTGATAAGCGGCTTTACAAGCGGCATTATAGAGGTTATCCGGCGTGATGGGTTCATGCTTTGGTTTAGTGTCGGTTGTTGCGGTTGTGTTCCCCTGCTCCATTTCTTGTACTGCCTTTTCAAAGTCCGGATTAATGATCATGCCTTTAGTGTGGAGGTCGTGCGCTTGCTGGGTTGTTAGTGTCGCTTTGTTTGCGCTGGTCGTGTTGTTGGTTGTTGCTTCTCTTTTGGTGTTTGTCATGTTGACTCCTTCCGGTCATTAGTAGTATAATGACCTGTGACAGTGTGTAACATGGGTGTTTGTCCTCATGTTCCCCGGCAAGGTTGAAGCTTGCCGGGCATTGTCACTATGTGTTTGTGGTATGGTACACATTAACCATTAATGGCGGTTTCCCGCTGGTGTGGGACTGATTAAGGCTCAATCCCCTAGAAGCCTAGTCGGCTAGGTGGTGCTTACTTGCTGATACTCATGCACTCATCATCGTAGTAGTCGTGTGTCGTGCTGTTGTCGCTGATAGTTAGTGTAACGGTATCTCCCACGGTGAACCCGGCCTCATAGTCACATGCCCAGCCCGTACCATCTTCAAAGACTACATGAATGTATTCATTGTCAATGTGGTTGATTGTTCCGGCTTGCGTGGTGTATGTGGGCGCTGGTGTGGTGCTCGTGGTTACTTGTGCTTGTTGGGCTGGTGTAGGCGGTGCGGGGTGTGCGTGCTGCGTGGCAGTGGTTGAGGGTGTGCAAGAGGTCAAGAGGACAAGAGAGACTAACAGGGTAGTAATGATGGTGATAGTTTTTTTCATGGTGACAACTCCTTAAAATAATATACGGTGTAAAATGTTGGTGGTTGCTGGTTATAAGTTTAAAGGTTTATTGTGAGGTTGTCAAGAGATTTTTTAGGGTTTTTTGTGTGGTTGATTGGTGGAGGGTGGATAAATGGCGGTGTTGTTGGGTTATGGGTGGGAATTTTTTTTGGTGTGCGGTGTGGATTGTTAGACTATTGCAGTAGTACAGTTATCGTAAAACAATAATTAATATTCGAGTGTGCTAGATGAAAGCAAGAATCATATAATCTATCACATTATCACATATCATAAATGACACATGATATTATAAAAACCCTTTAAAGCCATGGGACACTAGGCCGGGGGATGGTTTACATTATCCGAACCCGCTAAAATTCCCCCTATGGTTAAAGCTCATTATCAACAGAAAAACACCAAAAACTCATCGTCAAAACACCTCGTGAATTAACCACTAATTTAATCACAAACTAAATAACAAACTCACCCAAATCCCAACACTAAAAACCTTCCAACCGCACTCACTTTCCACTTCTAATTACGCAAACACACTACGCTAGATTATCACCAATCCACCACTTAAACTCTCCCTCAAACAATTAAACCAAAACACCACAAAATACACAAATATCAACACTGTAATGCCTACTCTATAAATTACTAAATCGTAATAAACATACCTTAAGTACTCACCAAAATAATACACGGTCCACTCTAATTCCCTCATAATATCTCATCTAAATCACGCCATCAAAACTAGCTTCAAAATCCTCAACAATTGTCGTGTTTTCTCACACTAACTATGAGCCCGCCAAACTACCCTTATAATCCACAATCGTTTCAGAACGCCTGATTAATACCGTACAAACAACACTTTAAACGATAATTATAGTAATATATTATTCTCCGCATATAAATACCCATCAGTTTAATAAATTTAACAGCTATATACAACACAAACTAAAATTAACTTAATCGACTCACACCAAGGTTTCTCCGGAAGTAGATATTTCAGTAGCCCATATTTAATAACCATTATCCACCGAACGCAAATATTTGGCTCCCTAAAACACAAATGCACAACCTGACAAAATAATATTTTTCTTCTGCACCTATTGACAATTTTAATATTCTATGTTATACTATAGACACTAAAAAGCATACATAAAGGAGATCAATTAATGATAAAAGTAGTCGGATACAAGCGTGTATCAACCGCATCTCAGGTCACTGAAGGTGAAGGGCTGGAGATACAGCAGCAACGCATAGAAGCCTTTTGTGCTAAAAATAATTATGAGATAGTCAACATGTTTTCTGATGAAGGTGTTAGCGGAGCTAAAGAAGTGGATGAACGTCCGGGTATAAGGAATCTGCTTGCTTTCTGTAACAACCCTCCCGTTGAATATGTGGTTATTGATAAACCTGACAGATTATCAAGAGATTATTTTCACATGCTCTATATAGAAAAACAACTACTAATTAACAATGTTAGAGTGTTATATGCCGTACAAGATAGTCTCAACGGTGATGACATGTTTGTTGATGCTATGAGAAAGATGATGGGCATATTTGCCGAGCTGGACCGCAAAATGATTAATAAGCGACTTTCTGATGGTAAGCGTAAAAAAGCTGAGAATGGAAATAAACCGGCAGGGCGTCAACCATTTGGTTATGAATACTCAGCAGATAAAAAATCTACAGTAATTAATCATCATCAGGCTAGAATAATTAAAGATATGTTTAATATGAGGGCTTCCGGTAAAATATATCAACTCATTGCTGATACTTTAAACAAAAGAAGATATACAACAGACGGGGTGGCTTATACTGGCAATAATCAAAAAAGAAAATGGTCTATGCAGACAGTTCAAGTGGCCCTGCACAATGATTATTATATCGGGAAAATTACTCATGATGGAAAAAAGATGGATGGGAACCATAAGGCCATTATTAATATGGATGTGTGGAATACTATTCATCCTGATTTAAATGATTGATTGTTGTTTATATAACTTAGCATATTAAAATTGTTTTATATGCTATGCAGTGTTAATAGTTGGCTCCAAGAGAGGGAACCAAAAATATAGAACATTTATTATTTTTAAGTTTCCATATAAGAGCAGATAGAATGCCCCGCTGGCGCGGTGCATATCTGTCTAATAAGCAAGCATAAAGAATAAGTAAATATTTAATTTTTGTTAGATGGATTTTGTTATTGTAAAAATACAACAGGTAATATTCTAATTCGTCTGATACTCAGCAGGGGTTACGGGGGTTCTCGTCGCTGAGGCGACTCGTGAGCGTTCGGTGTCTACGCCACCGCCCACTCAACTTATTGTTATTTATTCTATATTTGTTTTATATATGTGTGTTTATATTTGATTTAAGAGGTGATTATTATGTGGATTTAAAAGTGTAATTATATTTCTGAAACTCCGGTCGCCTTATATATATAATAGGCGAGTGGAGGTTCGTGAATAATGAATTATATCTTGAGTAGCAAGAGTTTGGATAAAATAAGGGGGTAAAAATATAAGTATATCAATGCTTTATAGAGATATTTATAGCAAATTGGGAATTTCGGACACAATTACAGAAAAATATAAAAAAGTTATACAAACCGTAGTAGACATAATTATTGATCCTGTAAAACATAAACAGGAAGGACAAGTAACCGTGGTCCCATTAGAAACAGGCGGGGGAAAAAGTAGTATAACAAATCTAACTCTTGCATGGTTATCACAAAATAATTTTCTTAATTCTGGCACAATAATACTTAAAGAACGAATAGTTGATTGTGATGATACAGTCAGAGATATTAATTCTATTGTCGGGAAAGATGTGGCTATAGCTTATCATAATAGAATATATCAAGATCCAGACAATAAAAAAAGATATTTAAAAGAGAGTGAGGTAAGAAGCAAATTATTTAGATATCCCATTCTGGTGATGACACATGAAGGGTTTAAACGTAGGCTTAAAAAACTTGGTGATTTTATTTATTGGACTGATGATAAAATTACTATTAGCATGGATAATGCAAATAAATATCTTACTAGAACTAGACTTATTGTCGATGAGCAGCCGAGTCTTATGGATACATATCAAATAACTAATAAAAAAATAAATGATATTGAAGCCTATATTCAAAAACTTGGAAACAGAAATTTAATGGAAGAAATATTGAAAATTTGTGGAAATATAAAAAACACATGCTTTTTAAAAAGAGCAGATCTTGAGACTCAATATTGGTATAGATGTGATTTTAAGTTTTCTGAAAAGTTTGAGGACGTAATGTTAACCTGCCGAACAGATACAATCAAGGAAACATATTCTGCATTAAAAATATTTTGCGAAGAGGGCGGTTTTGTTAGTTACGGCGATGATGAGAGCCATAAACATATAACAGTAGCTAGATATGTAGATATCTTTGATCCGTTGTTTAATGCAATTATCCTTGATGGAACGGGAAGAATAAACGCGGTATATAAAAATGAATATTTTAACGTCGTGGATATACCACAAATAAAAACATACTCCAATACGTCTATATATATTTGCAGACAGCTTAACGGATCAAGGAGCGAGATTTCTTCGAACAAAGAAATTTTAAAAACGGCTTTGAATTACGCTGTTGATAAAACACCAAATGGCGAACTATGTTTGATTATAACTCATAAAGAATTTGAGGAATATTTTAAAAACATCGAGGTGCCCGACAACATAAAAGTGAATCATTTCGGAAATATAACTGGAACAAACGAATATAGAAATTTTAAATATGGCTTTTACATAGGTACACCGTTTATGTATGACAATGCATATAAATTAGCATTTCATATTTATAACAAAGATAAAAATTATAACCGAACTCATAAAGTGGTTACAATCAAAGGTGTTCGGAAAATGGTTGATAAAGACTATAATGATACCAAAGCCGCTATTTTAGCAGTTGAACTCATTCAGGCCATTAATAGATTGAGATGTAGGAACTGGGACAATGGCGACACGCTTGAAACTTTTTCCCTTATATTAAATAAAGACAACGATGTGATTGATCTTGTTAAACAAGGTATGCCCAATGTAAACATAATAGATGACGAGGACTTTTATCAAACGTTACCTCAGAGCATTCGAGATAAAAAGCCAGAAGACAGTACAGATATATTGTTAAGGTTAATACATAAAAGTAAGAACACAAAAGAAAAAATATCAAAAGGTAAGTTGCTTGATATGGATGAAAAACTTGCGAAACTTGGTCATTCTAGAAGAGCTGAACTTTGGAATAGTCCATCTATACAACAACTTATAGAAGATAAAATAATTAACATATCTGGCAGAATGATTGAATTTTTATAAAAATTAAGGAGCGCATAAATGACTAAAGATAAAATTAAAGAAATCCGGAAATGGTATAAACAAGCGATAGATGTGATGGAAGATAATTTTGGTGAGAAAGATGATGACTTTCCATGTGCTCCTTCGGATGAGTATCAAATATTAGATATGTCTTTAAACCATATTCCAGAATTAATCAAAGAAGTTAAACGATTGAAGAAACTATTAAAAACAAAGGAGAACACAAATTGAATCTTACCAGATATGAAAGAGAAACCGTAATAACATTTAATGAGGCCGATGATTTTGCCAATGTATATACATATAATCGCCCTCTCATCCGCAAGCTTAAAAAACTAGCTCAAATTCTCCCAACAGTTACTGTAGAAACTCAAACTGAAGAGTTGGGGGTATACCAGATACCTAAGAAGCTGGTTGGTGTTCGAATTCCACGACAATTATCGGAAGAAAATCGTCGAGAATTGGCAGATAGAGCCAGAGCCAACCTTGCTAAGAAAGCTGGTACAAATATTTAGATGAAATATAATATTAATAAATGTAATGAATGTTTGCACGTTTGTAAGTATATGGATGGCAAACCGTGTTCCGATTTCTCGCCTAAAAACAGACCGCACAGAGCAGAATATGACCTCACCAATAAACTCTATAGAGACAAGACATATATTGAGAAACTAATAGAATCTGAAAGATATAATTTTCGTGCAGAATGGGGCATATATAACAATGAATACGGTGACGGAGGTTTAAAAAATTGATCCAATTTAAACAATTGAATGATTGGAGGAACATACTTGGCATTAAACAAACTCCATGATGTTTATACGCTTGACACCGGCTGTTTTTATACGGCAGCTGAGAATCTGTTGGATAATAAATTAAATAAAGCACGAGCTCATTTAAACACAATTAACAAGAGACACGAAAGTAATGAATACAACAAAGATCTATATGGTAAGCATAAGAAGTGCCTAAATTACATAATTAAGACCAGAAAAGAACAGTTGAAAAATGAGTTGGCTAATAATGTTAATCTTGTAAGAGAAGTCTTGCCAGAGAAACTTATAGATAAAAATGTAGTATCGGTTTTTGACTCCAGTTTAACGAGAAGTCTACACATGTCGCCCGATACACTGAATTTAGAACTGGTAATAGTCAAGGTTTATTATTTTTCTGTTGCCGAAAGTATAATTAAAAATGGGTTCTTGATGAATGGAGAAAGATATATCTTCTTCTCGGCCAGTGCCGGACAGATCAGGTTAAAGAAGTTCGTTGCCGTTAAAGAGGAGTCTTTGAATAAGTGTGAGAATACTCTCACTTGTGGACTGAATATCGAGAAAATTAATAAACTTGGTGGAGTCAATAGGAATAAATTTTTGGCTTACAAAGCTCTCGCGGCGAGTGCCACAGATGAGATAGACATTAATATTGACAAGGCAATTGTAGTTGAAGATTTTGAAACTCTTGTTAATGGAGAAGTTGACTTTATTGATCATAAAACATTTGACATAACCAGACAGTTTATGGATGTCCCCATAAATCATACAGATGGATGTGGTTTAATACTTCCAAAAATTAATCAAAAGAATGCAATGTTTAGGGCTCCTTGGATTAAGGGCCTACTCTCCCCTTTCGCATTCGATGAGTTCTGCAAAGAACATGGATGTAGTGGAGATATTATTGACATATACGGGAAGAAATATAATATCTTTGATGATGAAATAGAAATTATATTTACTCGCTCGCAATTCAAGATGTGCAGATATTATAACAACTGGCAGAAGTATCAAGAAAACTTCAAGAAATATAATTGTACTGCGGGAATCTGCAATGAAGAAGATGCCTTTAAAGATACTAAACTAAACTATCAAATGTTGCAGACATTAACAGATGTGACGGAAGAAGAATTGCAATACATATGTAGATCCACTAGGAATAAGATTCGCCGGTTGGCTTCTGATATTCCAACAATGTTAAAGGTATTCGGGGTTACAAAATATAATACCAATAAGAACAGCTTTCAGAAGTGCCTAGAAGTTTATCCTGAGTTATTACAGGAAATATATACAAAGGAAACTTTGAGAGCTATAAAAAAGAAGCTTGAAAAAGAAGCTTGGGCTGGGAAATTAGACATTTACGGAAAATATACTTTCTTAATCCCAGATTTGTTTGCCTTTTGTGAACGTCTGTTTTTAGGTGTTGAGGACCCCAAGGGTCTTCTGAAAGACGGCGAGGTTTATTGTAAACTGTTTAAGGGTTCTGAAAAAGTTAATTGTTTGCGGAGTCCACATTTAGAAAGAAGTCATGGGGTTAGAAACAATATTGCGAAATCTGGTGGTGAGCGCCTTAAATGGTTTATAACAAATGGCGTATATACAAGTTGTCATGATCTTATAAGTAAGTTGCTTCAGTTCGATGTGGACGGAGATAAGGCTCTTGTCGTTGGTGACAAGAAATTTGTAGAAATAGCTGAACGCAATATGAAAGACACCGTTCCTCTGTACTATGAGATGGCGAAAGCTGATCCGCAAATACTAGATAGTAAAATCTTATATGAAGGAATGATTCTTGCTTACACTGAGGGAAATATTGGGATAATCAGTAATGATATTTCAAAGATATGGAATAGTGAAAATATTGACATGGATGCTGTAAAAGTGTTGGCTGCCCAGAACAATTTCACAATCGACGTAGCTAAAACATTATATAAACCAACGATTCCTGCGGATATAATGAAAAATATACGGACATTCACAAAGAATAAACTTCCACACTTCTTCATCTATGCAAAAGACAAACCAAATAGCAGCGTAGGGCCCTCAAATAACAGCACTGTAAATAGAATTAAAAAATACATACCGCGACACAACTTGAGGTTTAACCCATCTGTGCTTGGCAAATTCAATTACAAGATACTGATGCGGAATAGTTGTATTGAAAGAGATTCGTTGTATGAAGATGTCGTTAAAAAATACACGGAGCTTTCAAAGAATGTAAATATGTTCGTTCACCCAGATGAGGGGGATGGAGCCAATAATTATAATTATTTGTTTAGAAAGATAAATAGTGAACTAAATATAATTTGTCCCGATAAATATTTATTGGTTGACATTTTGATTGATAATTTATTTAATGTTAAAAAATCGAAACGCAAAACGGTGTTTTGGAATTGTTTCGGGGATATTGTTTTTGAGAATATAATTGCTAATATGATTAATGATTATATTTATTGTTCTAAGTGCGGAAAAAGGTTTTATAGAGATCACCACAATGAGATTTTGTGTGAAAATTGCAAAGATCGCAGCACCATAGGTAAAAAGACCATCATTTGTGTTGATTGCGGAAAAGAGTTCGAGGTTATTGAAAGCGTTAAGAATAAGTATAGATGTAACGGTTGCCAAAAAAAACATATGCGTGTGATAAAGACAGAAAAACAACGAATGTATAGAAGAAATGCTTGATTTGTGGAACTTTATAATTTTTAATAAATTTTATAAAACATAGCAGTATCAATGGTTTCTTAGTGATTCTATAAAGCGGCATATTAATAAATATGCGTTAAAAACCATTGATATCACTGCATTTCTACCGTGTTTTCAAAAAACCACAATAGGGGAGAGAAAAATATCTTTCCCACAAATAAATGATTGTAAAAGGTGGTTTTGGCCCTGATTCTTATCAATAAACAAGAATCTGAAATTGTTAGAAGAGTGTTTCCGAATGTTACCATAACCCGAACTTGTATGCAAAAGAGCAAGCGACACCGGTATTACTTACCAGAAGATAAAAAATACTTGCGTCTTATCGCCGATATCAATGAACAGGCAGCAAATATTTGTGTTGGTAGGAAATTCAAAAATAATTTTTAACATTTTAAGTGAGGTATAAATGAACAGTCAAACAAAAGGATTACTTGATGAAACTTTTGGAGATGTGGCGGCTATTATGGATACGGTTCTTCCGGAACCAGATCTGCTTGAATTTTATCGTAGGTTAGAGCGACGCGAAATTTTATGGAATACCTTTATTGATGAAAACACAATAGATGTCTCTATGTATATACTTAAATGGAATTCAGAGGACAAAAAAATTCCAGTTGAAAACAGAGTTCCAATTAAAATTTACATCAATTCTGATGGCGGCTGTGTAAACACGGTTATGCATATCATAGACATCATTAAACTTTCAAAAACGCCCGTGTATACAATTGGATTAGGTAAGGCATATTCAAGTGGCGGGTTGTTGTTAATGGCTGGACATAAAAGATATATTTTCCCCAATACATGCTGTCTCATCCATGATGGGTCTTCCGGGGCTTTCGGAAACACGAGCAAATTACTTGATAATTTAGAGTATACGAAAGAAATTGAAAGCAAGGTGCAGGAATATATTCTCTCACACACCAAAATTTCTAAAGAGCTATTTAAGGAAAATTATCGCAAGGATTGGTATTTATTTAGTGAAGATATTTTAAAGTATGGTATAGCAGATTATGTTGTAACCGATCTTGAGGATGTTTTATGAGCGATATCGGCAACAAAAATGAATATCTTGGGTTTAAAGAAGTTGTTCTTGCCGATAATGAAATGGCGGATTTTTATCAAAGATTAAACGAAAACGTCTTTGATTCTTTGATAAATGAATATTTGGTCATTAAAAACGAAACCGGAGAAATTGTTGATAAGCTTCGTTGGAGGGGCGATAAATATACTCCTGTTGTTTTTAAGGATATAAAAAATGAGATTATGGGGGTCATCAAACCTAGAAACCCTCAACAGACATTGGCTATAGACATGCTTTATAACAAAGATATAACAATAAAGGCATTAACTGGGAAGTTCGGGACGGGTAAAGATTTCCTAATGATATCAACAGCTTTAGATTTAATTAACAGCGGTAAGTTTGAGAAGCTTGTATGGGTAAGAAATATGATACCGGTGAAAAACACAAAAGAAATTGGCTTTCTTCCCGGCGATGCGAAGACAAAAATGCTTCCCTATGCTTTGATTCTTGCAGACCATATGGGTGGGATTGACGGTCTTTCGTTTCAAATGAGTCAAGGAAGAGTTGAAATTGAAAACTTGGGAGCCATAAGAGGAAGAAGTTTTCAGAATACAATAATAATTTGCTCTGAGGCGGAAAATATGACCAAAGAGCACATTCAGTTATTAATTGGGCGTGTTGGAAATGGTTCCTCTTTATGGCTCAATGGAGATTATAGACAGATAGACGCAAAAGTATTCGAACGAAATAATGGTCTACTTAAAGCCATTGATAAGTTAAAGGGACACCCAAGGTTTGGATACGTTAAATTGTTAAAAAATGAGCGGTCGGAAACTGCCGCAATGGCAGATTTACTTGATTAAAAATAAACGGAAAGAAGTGTTATCTTGGCAAAACTTTCGAAGTCTATGAGTTTTAAAAATGCAGAAATTAATACAGACGATATGACGATTGTAGAGGTTGGTAAGGATTATACGAATGAGTATAATATTTTAGATGTGTTAAAGAGTTGGAATGGAATTGAGGGAATTTCTTTAACTATCAAACAAGATAGTGATTTGTCCCTTGCTGACGAAGGCGAGGCGGATGAGACTGACTAAACAGGATTTTTTGGCAAAACAACTTGATCTAATTCGAGATATTCAGAACGGTGATGCAACTTGGCAAAATTTAACCGACCTTCGTGCCGATTATTATGCTGAACGTTTTCACAACGATACAACTCGGCGCGGAGGCTTGCTTCTAAAGGAATACATAGAGGAGGGATGGGTGCAAAAACCCGGTGACCTCTACTCTATTTCTCAAAAGAAAACGATTTCAACAAATAACGATGGATCGCAAAGCAGCGAGGGAAAATTTGAGGTTGACGAAGATAAATTACGTGATCCAGAATATCTTTTGAAATTGCATGGGTATGATCCCTTGCAATGGGAGCTTACATCTTCTAAAAATAGTTTCTGGGATGTTCAAAAAAAGGGCGGAGAAATTAAAAAATTATATTCTAGCAAGATCTTGGTTAAACCAAAGGCTAACGGAATTAATTTGGATAAGGTTAAAGAGTGGTACGATTCATTTGAAAGCAAAAAGGTTGGTGCGTACCAATATACTGGCAAAGAAGGCGGTAACAATTGTTTGGTGCTTCCTATCGCAGATTTACATTATGGATTGCTTTGTTCTGCTTTCATTTGCGGAAGCGACTACGACAAAAAGATCGCAGAGGAAAATTTTTATAAAATTATTAATGAAACATGCGAAAGAATTAAAGATAGAAACATTTCTAAAATAATGTTCGTTCTGGGCAACGACATGTTTAATGCCGACAATATTGCAGGAACTACCTTTAAGGGTACTCCACAGTCAAATGATGGACATTTATTTGAGGCGTTTATTCAATTATCTGAAATTGTCATTAACGCTATTGAAACTCTATCGGATACATTAAAAATAAAGGTTGAGGTAGTTTTTGTCCCTTCAAACCATGATAAAACCATTTCATTTAACTTCATATATAATCTAAATACATATTTTAGAAATAATGAAAATGTTGATGTGGACTATTCTCCGTTGCCGAGAAAATATTATAAGTTTGGTAATACACTATTTATGCTAACTCATGACATTAAGTTATCTGATGTTGCCGCAACTTTTCTTGATGAGGCATCCGGCATGTTGGATGGAATTGAGTATTTTGATTGTTTGGTTGCACATTTGCATTCTGAAACCGTCAGACAAGATAAAAATCTTACAATAAGACGTTTACCGACAACAAGTCCTAGTTCAACATGGGCTAATGATAGTAATTATAGCTCCAAACAAGTACACCTATCTATGATTTACAATGATAAAAATAATATAACAGATTGTATGTACATTACTGTTTAACACTGAAAGGAAGATTAATATAAATAGACCCGAATTGGTTAAGAAAATTGGTAACAGGCTTAGTATAGGCCAAGTAAAGGCAGATTTAATGTTAGATGCGGTTATTGAAACAATAATAGAGACAGTGGCATCTGGCGAGAAGGTAAAAATTTTAGACTTCGGAATTTTTGAGCCCGTGAAAAAGGCACCAAGATTGGGGAGAAATCCAAAGACATTGGTAGAATGTATGATTTCGGCTCGAACAGTACCGGTATTCAAGGCCGGTAAAAGGTTTAAAGAGACTGTAAACACATAATTATATTTGTTGGTGGCGTAAGATAAACGCGGAGAGAAGACAATACTTTGCTCCCATATGGCGGGTAATCTTTGTGAACCGCGCAGGAGTGTTGCAGTAGGTGAAAAGCCTTGCCCAGCAATATAATTTTAGCCGCGTGTCATCAGCGGGGTATAAAAGTAGGACTTGCTAATGTTTGCCGCTTACCTATGTGCGGGGTATAAAATATGGGTTTGAAATGGTTAACATATTAACATTTTCTCACATTATAAATATTCACTTGGCTATAAAGGACCAAAAACAGTGGTACTTTTATGCAAATAATAATATTTATAGGAGGAATTTGTAATGGCGATAACTCTGAAAGATGAAAATGGCATGGAGCAGTCAGTATCTTCAAAGGGAACGGTTAATGCAGCTTTAACCACTGGTATTATTGGAACGGCTCTTGGTGTGTTGAATGGAGGTGCAGGAATCCTTAATGGTGGCGTTTTGGGTAGCACAGCTACTGGAGGCATCACAAGAGAATGCCTTGTTGACAAGGACATGTTTTATCAGACATTGATATCTCAGATTAACACTCAAAGTGATCGAGATATTCAGACCGAAAGACGCTTTGCCGGTCTTGAAGCCGCGATCAGCGTCAATAGCACTGCAAATCAGTACCAGAATAGTATCATTAGGGACCAGTTCGAGTGGGAGCGTCTTCTGAGCGAAAAGAATCTGGCTCTTGCAACTTGCCGTTGCGTACAGGGTGATGTGTACCTCTCCCCCGCTACGTTGGCTGACAGCTTTGTATCCCCCACTAGAGTTCTGGATAGCCATGAGGCTCGTGAATACCTTCCTGGTCGTCCCTTTGGAGGCAACGGACGCGGTTGTGGATGCGGGGGATTTTAATTCTTTGTTTCCATGTAGCTAAATAATTACATTATGTGACATTTTATACATTTTCACTTTATTCAAATTTTAATAGAAAAAGGTGAAAAAATGATAGGCGATTCTTTACCTATTATGAATCATGTGGTATCAAGCAGATTCCCGTCACCACAGAATCAAAATACAGCGCCAAATTCAACTCGCTTAACACTTGAACAGCAATATGCCGATTTATCTAATCGTATATTGCCCAATCAAAGCTACTCAGATCCGTATTCAGATTATTTGGCAACTTTGAATTCTTGCTCAGATATAACTCGCGAAAAAATAATCCATGATGAGCGTTATTCTCAAATTTATTTTCAGTGTGAAAACGCTATAAAACAATCTCTTTACGCTCGTATAATTCCTGAGATTGTAGCCTCTCAACAGGGACGCTTGCTTTTCGAGCAACTTCACACAACGACAAAATCACTCAAAGAGGAATACGCTCAAAAAGATCTTCAGCGGGAACGAGAAACGGCGGATCTTGAAAAACGTCTTGCAGAGCGCGAAAAGAGTCTTGAACAAAAAGAACGTCAAATAGATGAAATTTTAAAGAAGGCCGGAACATCGGTTCATCAGCCGGTTGTACAGCAAACTTATAAGGATAAACAATATTCTAATAACAAAAGTCAAGGTGGAGGAAATACAAAATGAGTGACACCGTACACAAACAAACAGTGTTGAATATGATCGAAAGAGATGTTGAGAATAAATACGACTATATAAAGCAAAATAGTTTAACTATTTTAACTTCGCTCTCTTCTTCAATTCCGTTGTTAAAAGTAGTTCTTCCGAGTGTTGATAAGTGGCTTGTTGGAAAAGAAAAGCAATTCTTGCCAAAAATTCAAGATATGGTTAATTTGAGTGTTGAATCAAGTTTTAGTGATTCAGAAACATCTATTGAAGATGGATATAATAGCGCGAAACAACTTATTAATGATGGGATAGATGAATTGATAAAAGCTCATTCAAGTCTATCTTTGGAATCTGTAGATCAAATCTTTCAAATTTTACTTGATACAAAATTGAGTTTATAACTACATGTTTTACATTTTATACTTTGCTGAAATTAGAGGAAAGAGGTATAAAATTGTGAATTGTAAAAATCAGTATAATCCATGTGCTCCGTATGGGAGTCAGTGCAATCCCGTGGTCATAGAGTCTTTCACAAACGAAGGGACATACGACTTAATTCAGCCGGTGTCTCCGTTCTTATCAACAATTAATCCCCAGTGTCGTTGTTTTACTTTCTATCTTGCCCTTCCCCAGTCCATCCCTTATGGAGACACCCTCCCCATTGTTTATTCAGAGGATGGTGGAACTACTTTGGTTGATGTTTATGACAGGGTGGGAGATTATGTTCGCGCTGATAGAATTATTGATTATGACACAAGAAAATGTTTGTTAAAGGTTGTTTATTTTCAGGATCCCGCACACCTGAATGTCTTATCGGAAATTTGCCATACGCATTATTTACCTCCGGCAATTCCTTGATTGTGGAGGCTGTTGAGTTTATGAATAAAAAAGAAATCAACAAACAAAAATATGCAAAAGGATTTGGAAGAATGCAATATCTTCGTGCATTAAATGGTGTTAGGAGTAACAACGAAGCTGTAGCACAACATTTTTCTGATGGCTCCGCAGATATTAAAACAGATTTGGGAAAAGTGTTAGTTAACGTTGCAAATATGGAGGATAAATTAAGTTCTGCATATGATGAAATTAGCTTTAAATTGGACTATATGGTAAATATATTTAAGAGTTACGAAAACAAAGCTGGAAATACTGAAACGGTTGGCTCAGAATTAATCATTCGTGATTCTATCCCCAGTGAGAAGGTTTTTATAGAAAAGAAAGGTTTGTTTGGGAAAACAAAACTTGTGGAAGAAAAAATATAGTTGACATTTTTTAAATTTTATGTGACGATAATAGTATAGACGGTGCAAATCCGTCAATCGTCAAACATCGTGTCATTCTTACATTATTACATTTTACACATTTTATATAATTATGTACCTATTTAAAGATGAAAGGTGTAGTGAGCATGAAATATCCTACGGATCAATATTTTCCGTGTTATTCAACGAGGATCTATGAACACCTGCGAGAAAGAGGATTTGAGACTTATAAAGATGAGGAAAACAATTTTACTGGGAAATTTATAAATATCAAGACAGGTAAAACATGTCATGTATTTAAACTGTCTCCTGAGTTATCCGCATGTATTGAAGAGGTATCAAAACCAAAATAAAAGAATGACAAATAAACGACACGTAGAATTACTCCACGTGTCATTCAGTCTACTTGGTTGCTCGGAACAGACCTAAGTGGACAGATTCATTATATCATATTGCTATATTTTACACAAGTTTATTTTGAGCGATCTCATAACAATGAGATCGCTTTTTTGTGGTGGCAAAAGTATTACGGGTGCAATTCCTGTAGCCGCCTTTTAAAAGAATATATCGGTTCAAATTTTGAGTACAAGATAGGAGGGAATGTTTTATTGGCGAGACCAAGTGGTGCAACAACCAAAAGAACAATGGCTAAAAAAAGAAAAAAGAAACAACCAACGATAAAAAAGATGTGTGTGTCATGTCCTGCCGAATCCGCTAATAAATCAAGAATTCATTTTTACAAAACAAATAGCGACTTATATCCAGATGGGTTGTTGCCTATTTGTAAGACTTGTATAAAGGACAGGTGTCTTGATGCTGAAACAAATGAAATTAAGCTTGATGAATTTAAAAGTATATTGAGACAATTTGACAAGCCTTATATAGAAAAGGTTTATCAGGCATCTGTGAAAGAATATGCAAAAAAATTTCCATTGGGCGAGGATTTTAGAAGTGATATAAGTAAAGCAAGTATTATAGGTTATTATTTTAAAACGATTATTACACTTTCTCAATATAAAGATTTAAATTGGGAACAGGGCTTGAAATATGAAAGTACATTTGGTGATAGTCCAGAAAATAGACTTCTTATGAAAAAAACAGAAGATGCTGTGAATGGAAGAAATTCTATACTTTATTATCTTGAGGATGATGAGTTTGAAGTAACACAGGATATTATTAGATTGTTTGGCGAGGGCTATAATAAATCTGAATATCGCGCCATGTGGAAAAAATATGAATTTTTAAAAACAAGCTACCCAGATATCACAAATCTGCATTCAGAAGCTCTTCTTACATATATCAGGCTTAAAGTTAAAGAAGAAATGGCGACATCCCGTGGTGATGTTAGCGAAGCTGAAAAATGGAATAGAGCTGCAACCACTGCGGCAGAAAAGGCCAAAATAAATCCAAGTCAGTTAAGAAAAAGCGATTTACAAGGCGGATTGAACAGCTTCTCAGAGTTATTTCAGGCGGTTGAACAAGCTGTTGATATTATCCCAATCTTGCCTAAGTTTAAATATAGACCAAATGACGCTATTGATTTTAATATATGGTGTTTGATTAATTATTTGAGACGCTTAGAGGGAAAACCCTTGTGTGAATATGAAGATGTTTATAAATTCTATGACGAAAGAAAACGAGATTATGTTGAACAGTATGGGGACCCATATGGAATCTTTGCAGGTGATACGACAGAAAAGAATCGAGAAAATATCCAGAAGTTCATTACCCTCCCAAGTGATTATTCTGATTCAAGCGAAGATGGTAGCATAGAGGGTGATTTTGATGGATAAAGGTATTTTAGAGAATGCCTCTGCTTTTGAGAAAAATCTTGAGAAGTATATAGAATTTACGAGTTGGACACAGTGGTATCCGGATTTGTTTTTAGATTTAACAAAACCAGAAACAGGAGGCATCCACCTAAGCTCAGAGCAAAGGCTTTTTTTGCGCTCAATGGCAAGGTTTTATTCCGTTTATGGTTGCTTCCCAAGAGGTTTTGGCAAGTGTGTTGCTGGTGACACCCTATTGTTTACCGATGAAGGATTAAAAGAAATTGGTGAAATATTTAATTATCAAAAGGATAACATAGAAACTTGGACGGAACATTTTACTAATGTTTTGAACAGAGATGGAAATATTGTGACATCCAACAGGGGGGTCTATAGTGGACTTAAAAAAACAAAGCTTCTAACCACAGAAGAAGGATATTCGGTTGAGGGAACCTTAATTCATCCAATATTGAGAATGTCTGCCGATGGGAATATAGAATTTAAACAGTTGCAAGATATTCAAATCGGCGACTATATAATTATTAGTAGAAATAATAATGTGTGGGGAAACAATACAGACATAAATATATCACAGAAAATGGATGATTGGATTAGCGGGTTATCGAATCAATCTAAATCACACTTAAATATAAAGCGATATCCAGAAGTTTTAACTGAGGATATCGCTTTATATTTTGGTTATTTGGTTGGAGATGGTTGCATAACAAAAGATTCTTATGTTGGATTTTCAAATAAAGATAATCATATATTGGATAATTTCTTTAGAATTACAACCTGTGTTTTTGGGGCGCAAGAACCAAAATATGTTTCTGGTGTGGATTACAGAATATATGATAAACATTTTAGAAAGTATTTGGAATTTATGGGATTGAAATGTGTTAATGCATTTTCTAAGGAAGTTCCAAAAATAATTATGTCTAGTCCTTCTAATATTGTTTCAAAGTTTCTTAGGGGGCTATATGATACAGACGGATGTGCAGAAAAAACAAAAATAAGCTACTGTACGGTATCCAAAAGATTAGCAAAGCAAGTTCAGGTCTTGCTATTAAATTATGGCATTATCTCTAAAAAACTCTATAGAGAAAGCAATAAAGGTTTCTTTAATTACAGTGTTGAAATATATGGCGAAGATATAGAAAAATTTCATACACATGTTGGGTTTGGTGTTGAATATAAGCAGTGCGCCTTGGAAAACTTGCTTAACATGGAGAGAAATACAAATAAAGATATTATTCCGTTTCAAGTTGATTATATTAATTCCTTTTATCAAGATATTAAGAAATATAATACTTATGTATATGATAATATATATCATATTCTGAAAGGCAACAACCAGCTTACATACAAGAAGTTGAATTATTTATTATCTTTAGATAGTGCTGAATTATGTGTTGGGTATGAGCATTTAAAAAATTTACAAGGATACAATTATTTCTTTAGTAGGGTCAAATCTATTGAAGATAATGAATCTCACGTTTATGATTTAGAAGTACCACAAACACACTCCTTTGTTTCAAACGGAATAGTAAGTCATAACACGCACGGGGAATTTTTAATAATGTATTTAACCGCCATGAGATATCCTAATATTAATTTGTCATTGACCGCCCAGACAAAAGAAAATGCCTCTAAATTATTAAAAGATAAGTATAATGAAATCATAAAGCAGTATCCAATGTTAGAAAATGAGGTTTTAAAAACACCAACTTTTCAGCGCGGAGATGCCGAAATTCCTTTAAAAAATGGTTCAACGATAACGTCTTTGGCAAATTCTCAGAACTCTAAAGGACAGCGCAGACATAGGCTTTCAGTGGAAGAAAGTGTTCTTATTAACAATGAATTATTTGAAGACGCTTTAGAGCCAATTGTCGAAATCCCCCGGTACACGTCCGGAAAACTTGCAATAGTTGATCCTGCGGAACTGAATCAACAAATTAATTTCTTTTCCACGCCGGGCTGGAGAGCTTCTGACGAATATGTAAGAAATCTCAATATGATAAAGGATATGATTAATCTAAAAGGAAAAATGGTTCTTGGTTCTGATTGGATGCTTGGTTCTTGGTATGGCAGAGGATCTTCAAAAAATCAAATATTACAGAAGAAGAAGGTTACATCTCCTATTGCTTTTGCTCAGAATTACGGTGGAGAATGGACGGGGACAAGCTCTAATGCTCTTGTAAATATAAATAAATTGATGGATTGCCGGACTTTAACAACACCAGAATTCAGTTGTGGAAATAAGACGGATGAATATTATATGGGGGTTGATGTTGCTCGATCTCAAAATACAAATAATAATCAATCTTCTGTAGTTGTTGGAAAGGTAATCCGCAATAAAACAACCAATAGAATTGTCTCTATAGATGTTGTTAATATAACAAATATCCCGAATGTTTTAAATTTTACTACTCAGGCATGTATAGTAAAAAAAATCGCCAATGCTTTTCACGTTAGAATGGTAATTGCGGATGGAAATGGCCTTGGTTCTGGATTGATAGATGAATTGTTAAAGGAAAGCTTTGATCCTGTGACAAAAGAGCCGTTGGGGTGCTGGGACACAATTAATACCGACAACGCCCCAGAAACCAAAGATGCTGAAAAGTGTTTGTACGATTTAAAAGCTCAAGGAAACCAAACAAGAATCATTACTGTTTTTGTTGAAATGATTAACAGTTGTAAATTAAGATTGCTTGAGAAAAGACAGGATATAGATTTTACCGATGAAGACAGGGAAAATCTTGAAGAAAACATTTTGCCCTTTGTTCAAACTAATTTATTGTTTGTAGAAGTGGGCAATTTAAAATTAAAACAGCTTCCAAGCGGTGCGTTAACGGTAGAAAAGGTTATAAGAAAGATAGATAAGGACCGCTTTTCGGCATTGGCATATATGTTGTGGTATATAAATGAGTTTGAAAGTTACTTGAATAAACCAAAAGAATCAGTATCATACTCAGAGGTTTTTACATTAAGAGCTCCGGTAAGAAAGACTACACAAATTTAAAAGGAGGTGTGTCAATATAGAACAATTAAAAGATTTCAATTCTCTTCTTAATTTTGCAAATCTAAATAAATTAATCCTTCGGGATTTAAAGTCAAATAAATCTGATTCATCTCCATTTGCACAGATAAAAAAGGAAAGCATTGTGTCTTGGTTAAGGAATCCCGGTTCCACAACTAGTATAAAAAATTTGCGTGATGCGTCAAGATATCTTTATACTGCTAGTCCACATTATAAACGACTTTGTGACTATTTTGCTCTTTTAAACTGTTTATTTTTTACTCTTGTTCCAGATAGGCTTGATATTTCAAATGTAGACATTGAGAGTTATAAAACACAATACAAGAAAGTTGCTGATTTCGTTGAAATAATGAATATTAGAAACACATTTCAGCGAATATCTCAAGTGTGTGTTCGAGAAGACGTGTTCTATGGATATATTTATCAAACGAAAGATTCTTTTTACATAAAACAGATGCCCAGCGATTATTGCACTATTAGTTCAATAACCGATGGGTGTTTTTCTTATGCATTTGACTTCAGTTATTTTAGGCAGAACCAAGACAAATTGGAAATGTATGGACAGGATTTCATAAGTAAATATAATCTTTATCTTCAAGACACCACAAATAATCGTTGGCAAGAGCCGGACGACAAGTATCAAATTTGTTTGAAGTTTAATGAAAGTGTTGAGTACCCCCTTATCCCCTTTTCTGGTGTTTTTGATGGTATTTACAATATTCAGGATTATAAAGATTTATCCAAAGCAAAAGATGAAATTGAGATTTATAAGGCGATTGCTTTAAAAATTCCACTGGATAGTGAGGGACAATTAACACTACCTAAAGAACTGTTAGACGATTATTTTAGGGCATTGTCTGGGATTCTTCCGGAAGAGATTGGCGCGTTTCAAACTCCCGCCGAGATTGACTCTATTAGTTTTGATAAATCTGGAACAAAAGAGATCAATAAAATTGAAAACGCTCAAGATGAATTTTGGTCTGCTGCCGGTGTAAGCTCAAATATTTTCACCAGTAATACACAATCGTCTGCGGCACTGACTATTTCTATACAGGCAGATGAATTAATCTCTTTTGCGTTCGGTAGGCAAATCGAAAGAAATATCAATAAGATTTTAAGACAGCAATCTAGCAAATATAAATTCAAAGTCATTATGCTTGATGTGAGTCAGTTTAATAAGCGTGAGATGCATGACATGTATTTAAAAGACTCTCAATCTAGTCTTCCTACAAAATCAATGGCTTGTGCAACTATGGGGATGACTCCAAATGATATTATTTCTACCAATTGGCTGGAAGAGAACATAATCGGTTTTTCTAATTTTAAACCATTATCTTCAGCTCATACACAGTCCGGCGAGGGTGGAAGACCGCTGGCAGAAGATGTCGGAGAAACTGTAGGCGATGCTGGAACACAGACTCGTGAAGACGAGACGAATTCGAATAGATAGGAGAAAATAAAAAATGGATAAATTTGTATTTGTTTTCGATGAGCAAGTGAGGGATAAGTTGCTCACATTAAATTATTCTCTCCTTCAAGAACAAGAAGTAAACAATAAAAGAGTGTACGTGTTTGAAAATAAAACGGGCAATGATTTTTCTTTATGTGATTTTTCTAAATCTGATTATATTTTAGGCAATACATTATTCTTTTAAAGGAGGTGATGCGTATGAAAAGCATGACATTGGTTGCGACTTTTAAAAAGGACGATAGCTATGACAACGAAAAATTTATACGGATGAGAGCCAAAATTATGCATTCATCTGTGAATCCAAATCAGAGTAGCTTTGAAAAGAGCGTGATAGATGAAGCAGAATCTTCTATTTATATTACTCCGGTTTTGGCAAATGTGGTTATAGATGAAGAAGGGGCTGTTGATTTTGGGGCACACGATTTTCATCTCGAAAAATCTAAAACAAACGATGGTAGTATCAGATTGATATATGATGAACAGCCATTAGGGGTGATTCCAGAGAATTGCAATTATGAGATCCTTCTCGAAGATGGTATTTATTACGTATATGCCGACCTATACATCTTTAAACCATATATAAATTATGCTGCCGATGTATTTGATAACAACGAAGAAATCAAACTTTCTATGGAAATTTATGTTGATAAATATAAACATAATAATTCTACCGGAATAACCGATATTTTGGCTTATCGTTATAAGGGCATTACGTTGCTCGGTTCAAAATTCGGCACTGGTATGCGCGGAGCCAAAGCCGAGCAATACACGCTGGAGGACAGTAAACAGAAGATGCTAAATATGATGACAGAGCTTAAATTCGTGCTTGGTAAGCAATCAACACCCAATGGTGATGATATAAACAATTATGAAGAAGGAGGTACAGTTGTATTGAACGAGAAACTTGCAATGCTCCAGAAATATAATGTCACGGTTGATAATCTTGATTTTGAAATAGATTCTTTATCTCTTGAAGATTTGGAATTAAAACTGATAGATTTTACAAAAACTAAAAATGACAAAAATGATGCTGGAGACGGAGCCCCTAAAAACCAATTTGAGCTTAGTTGGACCGAAAAAATTGACGAAATTTATTGTTTGCTTTCTAAGCAAACTTATGAGCATCCCTATTGGGGAGAAATTTCAAGATATTCTTTGGTTGACTTACAAGGCGGTGAGGTTATTGTTTGGGATGCAAGCGATAACTACAGAATTTATGGTATTGCTTATCAGGAGAATGGCGATGCGATTTCACTTGATTTTGAGAATGCCAAACGGAAGAAAACAGTATATGAGGATTTTGTGGATACTTCGTCTAACGAATATTTCGAAAAGTCAATCAATTCTTTGTTTGGAGTCATTCAGGGCAAGATTAAATCCGTTGAAGAGGATTTTGAGGTGTATAAGAGTGAGCATCCTGTCTCTCTTGATGACTATAATGCCTTGAAAGAGTTCAGGGATAATACTGAGGCACAACAAAGGTCTGACGCAGAAAAAGAAATCTTTGACAGGTTTGATTCAAAATTAAGCGGTGTAGATGACTATACCAAGCTTAAAGAAAATTCAAGCACATATGAAATAGAAGCACTCAAAAAGGAGTGTTTTTCTATTTTAGGTAGAGAAACAGCTAATTTTTCTTTGAATGTGAATTTAAATGTAAATTCCAAGAACAAAAATCAGGTTAAGGTTCCCGTTGATAATACCATCACGCCTAGCGATGATGGTTATGGTGGACTTTTCGCCAAACACAACAAGAAACCGTTGAATTAAAATTAAGGAGGAAATTTAATAATGGCACATGGAATTATTAGAACGGACAAAATGTCCGGTACTACAGATGGATCGAAACTTTATTCCGTAAAATACAAGGTAAGCAATGTTGACGCAGCTATTGATAATGGTTGCGTTGTTTTATTGGGGGCGCTCGATCCTAATAATAGAGAGGTATTTATTGGTGGTACACCCACCGCCACTTCTGCTATTTCGGATATTGTCGTAATTGCCACCCCAGAGGTCATGTATGATGAAAGACTTAAAAATCTTGACGAGTTTTTCAATGAGGCCAGTAAACTCGCTAGAGGTTATGCGGTTGAACCCGGTGATATTTTTTCTGTTACAAAGGAAGTTCTCGACGGCGTGGCTAACCCGGCAGTTGGCAATATTGTTGAACTTAAAGCTGGTACGAAAATGAACATTGCTTCTACGCTTACGGCTGGTTCAACCAAGGTCGGCACAATCATCGCGGTAGATATTGTTGGTAACGATACTTACTACGTAATTAAAGTAGCTTAATTAAGAAAAGATAGGAGGATTAAAATATGAATGATATTGTAAAAATCGCTTACGAAGCGTATAAATTTGGAAAAAGCGGAAATTATTCTGAGGCCGACACTATGGATGTTTTGAGAAAAGAGTTGATTGAGGCAAATGGTGGATCCACTAAACTCAATTTCAAGGCAATGCGCGATGGCAAATGCATCGGCCTTTTTGCAATCGTAGAAGAAATTATCTCTCGTATTATTGTTGACGAGTTAAAGGGTAATGAGTTTTTCATGAATTTTGTTGATTATAAAAATCTGGCTCTTGGAGACATGAATGAGTTCTGGACACCCAATAATAGTTTGTTTGTTGTTTCCGATACCGCAGAAGGTACTCATGGTATTCGTCGTCAGCGTCTCAATGTTGGGCAAAAGATTACCGTTCCGACCGTACTCAAAACCATTAAAATTTACGATGAGCTGAATCGTGTTCTTGCCGGACGTATTGATTTTAATGAATTTATTTCTTTGGTTGCGACTTCTTTCAAGAAGAAAGCCTTTAATGATATTTATTCTGCGTGGAATAGTGTTACCGCTGCCACTATTGGCGCTACATATTATCCGACTGCTGGTTCCTATGACGAGGAAAAGCTTATTGATCTGATTGCTCACGTTGAGGCCGCAACTGACAAAGTAGCGACTATTGTCTGTACGAAGAAGGCGGCACGGAAGCTTAAACCCGATGTCATTGCCGATTCCGCCAAGGAAGATCTGTATGACATGGGTTATTACGGTAAATTCAACGGCACGTCCATTGTTACTATGAAACAGGTGCATATTGACAATACTGATAATTTCTTGCTCGACGATAATAAAATTTATATTGTTGTGTCCGATATGAAGCCCATAAAGTTTGTCACCGAAGGCGATAGTCTTCTTTTGATGGGCGACCCCATGTCGAACGCAGATATGACACAGGAGTTCTTCTATGGTGAGCGCTATGGTGTTGCTGTCGTTGTCGTTGATAAATTTGGTGTATATGAAATAGCGTAATAAAGCAATTGATTCGTTATGGTGGCAGTCAATTGATTGTCACCATTTATTTTCTACAAATAAAAGGAGTGTTTGAATGGCAAAAGCTAGTACAAGTAATAGCACTCAAGGTGCGACCAATGTTGTTGTGGTAGATGAGGCTTCTACTAAGACGGAAACCGCAAAAGCAAGAAAGAGTAAGCCGAAACTATCTTTAACTGATATGGTTTATGTGATTAATAATACTCGTGGCCCTCTTATCTATAAGAGCGCTCGGAACCTCGGGTATCAGGTTGAGTGGTCTCAATATGGCGACGAGGAACCAATGGAACTTTCCGAGGTTATTTCCATGAGAAATTCTCAGAGACGGTTCTTTGAAAAAAACTGGATTTTAATTCGCGATGAAGAGGTTTTAAAATATCTTGGTGTTGAAAAAATGTATGAAGCAATGTTGGGGATCGGCAGTGTAGACGACATTTTTGGAATGACCCCAGATGAAATAAAAGAAAAACTTCAGAAGGCCCCTCAAGGGCTGAAAGATACTATTTCTCTAAAATCTAAAGCGTTAATTGAGGCCAAACAGTTGAACGACTTAACTGTTATCAATGCCATAGAAGACGTTTTGGGATATAAATTGATCGAAATTATATCGTAGGAAGGAGTGTCTTTATGGCGACTACCTACGGTGATATATATGAAATGTTTGTTCCAATGATTACGGATTATGATCTTCGGCAGTTAGCGCCGGATGATAGAGACATTCTACTTTATCCATTAATGGTTTCTGCCTGTTCTCAGTTTGTTACCTGTAAAAAAAATCTGTTTGATAAGGATAATGAATTAGAGCAATTTAATTTTAACTTAACACCCAAAGAAGTAGATATTATTTGTCACGGAATGAGGGTGGCGTGGTTGTCGCCGAAGGTTTTACAGGGAGAACTGTTTAAATCGTTTTTAAACACAAAAGATTTTTATCTTTCGTCTCCACATTTGCAGCTAGGTCAAAACAGAGAGACAGAAAAAGAAGCGCGAAAAGTGTTTAAACAAATGGTAATTGATTATTCTTATTTTTGGGACGGTGATTCTGTTGACTAATTACAACGCCTATGACTTACGCGTGGCTCCGTTCGGCGACAGAGATCAATATGTCAATAATTTTGTAGAAAGGGCAACATGGAGCATTCAATCAAATCCGTCTTATAAATCGAATGTTTTGATAAATGGTGTTTTAAAGGATCTAATTATTATAAATACCGAATTCGCCAATGAAAAAGTCATACATAGTTTTGATAGAGAAAAATGCTTTAATCTTGGCGAACTTGTTAATTATAAGAATAGTCACTGGTTAGTTACTGCTGAAGATCTGGCAAACGAAGTTTATTTAACTGGCCGAATGAAGCAATGTAGTCATTTATTAAAATGGCAGAATCCAGAGACTTATGAAATTATAGAACGCTGGGTTGTTGTTGAAAACCCTTATTCTAGTGGCATCGAAGAAGGAAAAGTAATTACTGTTGGTGGGAATCAATATAAGATTAAACTTCAATATGATGAAGAAACAAAGTTACTTTATCTTGGAAAAAGATTTTTAATCGGTTCTTCAAACAATATCCCTATTGCCTATCGTCTTACAAGATTTGATGATATTTCCGGAACAATTGAAGATAATAGTCGTGGTTTTTTAACTATTATTGTTGATGAAGACGTTTTACAGGATAGTGGCAAACAATGTAAGGATAATGTGGATCTAATGATCGCAAACTATATAGATTCTCCAATATTAGCAAGTGTTGCAGAAGGAACATGTGATGTTAAATATGATGGAGGTCCCGCGATCAAATCTGGCGGCAATCCCAAAATTTTCAGGGCACAATTCAAAGACTATAACGACAATCTTATTCCCACAATTGTTCCGAGTTGGGACGTCATATTTCCCCCAGACATCGAGAATCCAAGTGGTATAAAAATTTTATCACAACATGAAAATGAAATACAGATTTTAGTTGATTCAGATTTAGATATAGGAAAATCATTTATACTAAATGTGAGCGCTGACGATAATGATTATGGGTATTTTGAATCAGAATTAAAAATTTCCATTGTGCCGATTTTGAGTCGCGAGGGGTGATTTTAATATTAATATTGATACATTAACAGAATATAAGGTTGAGGTCAAGAAACGCCTTGAAAAATCTCAGCCATTACTGGATCTTATTTTTAATAAAAAAAATATTGTAACAAAAGATGGAGAAATAGATAATTTTATTTTTCCATATGATTTTGTTCCCGACGTAGTTGTAGAAGAAGCTTCTTTTATTGGTGTTGAAGTGGATGTTCCCAGAACAACGAGTGGAACCATAAAGGACGTATATGTTTGTTTTTATGTTTCTGTACATAAAAGCTTAATGATTCCTGAATTTAGAAATGGAGTACGGACGGATTTGATTATTCATGAAATCAACCAACTCATGAATAAAACTAGGGGGTTTGGAATAGGCAAAGTAGAGCTATATTCTATTGAAAGGTTCCGGCCACAAGAAAGATTTCACGGAAAAATTCTTACGTATAAAATAAAAGAGTTTAATAGGGCTGGTGGTAGTAGTTGACGAACTTGTCTTTGGCCGATTACCTAAGCCCATTCCCCGTGTATTTTCAAGGTGTTGGATACATTCGAAAACCAACGCTTGAAGACATTTCTAAAATTGGATTTTCTTACTATCATGTGCTTGTAAGCATGTTTTCTATTTCAGAAAATGAATTAATTAATATTATTAATGGACAGAACATTGATGGAGTCACACCTGTTTTCGATGATACAGAACAACCATGTTTGTTTGATTTAATTACGTTGAACACAGAAATTATTCAGCAATATTTACAGGCTTTTAATTTTTTTATTGTGGGGGAAACAGTGTTCGACCCCATGAAGAGGTCTTTCTTAGTTTTTGATGAAGGAAATAACGACGATTATATTTCAGATAGACACCTCAATGGTTATATAGATAAAGAAAATTATCGTTCATTATTTCAATTGATTTTAGCTATGAATTATATTAAGTCAGATGTTATAGACATCACGAAAGTAAAAAGCAAAAGAGCTAGAAAAATACTTGAAAAAATAAAACAAGAGAAAGCCAAGATAAAAAAGAAATCTGATGGTAATTTGAGTATTGGAAATATTATTTCAAAAGTTGCGTCTAACAGTAATATAAACATCAAAGATATTTGGTGTTTGACAATATATCAACTATACAATGAATTTCAAGAGATAAGCCATAAAAAAGTCATAGATATTGGATCTATGAATTATGCTTTCGCTGGAGGTGATTTTGACCTCAGTGAATGGATTAAACCCACAGAATGACATCCTGCTAATTTGGTAGGGTGTTTTTTAATTGTTTAAATGAAAAATAAGGAGGAATTTTTTAATGAATAAAAATGTTGCCAATAGAGAGTGCATAGATGTAGTATTGGTTAATTATGCGACAAAGAAACCTTTTCTAAACATAGATTTTGCTAATGTAACCACCACAGATATGACCGCAAACCGTGTTTATGCTCGTGGTGGTCAGGGAGCTCCCATACGAGTAGTCTTTGATGGTGAAAAAACCGGAACAATGAAACTAGATACACAGATTACTCCTATGAAGTTGTTTGCTATGTTGGCGGGTTCCGACATCACCAGTGTGGCAGAAGTCTTAAAGCGAGAAGAAGTGACATTGACGGGTGGAAAGTTAACCGTTGCAAGAGCGCCGTTACCGGGTTCTGTTTATGTTTATCCCTATGAGGATGATTGTGGAGAGGCAGAAGAAATCACGGTGGCCGGAGAAGAGATTACTCTCACTGGTGGAACTGATGGCGACACATATATAGTGTACTACCTTATGGAAAAAACCTCTGGTGTCTCTACTGTTAATTTTAACAGCAAAAAGTTTCCCAGAGATTATATTGTCTATGGTGAAACGGTATACAAGGATGAAGAGGGCGGTGATCCGTTGCCCATGTTATTGAAAGCATATAAAGCGTCTCCGCAGACTGCGTTCTCTCTTGCTTTGAGCAATACCGGCGATCCCAGCACACTTAGTATTACTTTTGACCTGATGGCCGACAAGAACGGCGATATGTTAGATATGAATCTCATCGAAGAGGATGATTAATATTAGGAGGTTTGAATGAGGGGAAATACAGAAACCAACTATGTTGAATCTATTGATTTTTTACCAATTAAAGAAGATATTGTTAAAACAAGTAAAGACGCGTGGAAAATAAAGAAGTGTAAAATTATAAATTATAATAAAGGCTCTAATATCCTCGTTATTGATTTTGACGGCAAATATCTTCAGCTATCTGTTCCGGATGATTACAAGGCTGATATTAATCACATGATATATTACAAAGGTGAGCCGGGTAAGAATTTTGAACTAAAAAGATAATGATAAAACGACCTATAGGGGAGAGAATTATGCCTCTCCCCTATTTTGTTGTTTTTAATAAGGGGAAAGCATGTTAATAAAAAAAGATAAATACAATGTAGATAAATCCAAAGAAAAACAAGCAAAGAGAACTTATAAGGGTATTGTATACGCCAGCGATTTAGAGCTACGCTATTTTAGAGAAATCGTTGAACCGGGCATTAACAGTGGAGATATTTTATCATGTAAAACACAAGTAAAATATGAGATTTTGCCGCCTTTTGTACATAACAATAAAAAATACAATGGAATAAACTATGTTTCTGATTTTAATCTTATCATGAAAAATGGTCATGAAATAGTTGTAGACACCAAAGGGTTTATGAAACCAATGGATGTTATTAAAGAAAAGCTTTTATTATCGCGCTACCCTGAAATTGATTTTAGACTCATTGGCTTTTCAAAAGTTGATGGTGGCTGGGTGTCTATAGACACAATTAAAAAAGGACGTAGCGAGCGCAAAAAATTAAAAGAATCTAAAAAGAAAAGTGAGGAAACTAAATGTCAAAAATAACCTTGGAGCAAATAAATAAATATCTAACAGATGTAGAATATGGCAACTCATTTGACATCAAATATGGTAAAGATTTTTCGGTTAATGTAAAGTCTGTACTTACAGAAGCCGAAAAAAGATTGTTTATTAATAGGGTTGTTGAAAACTCTTATGTTGAAAATATAGGCTTCTCCCCTATTGATAGCAAAATTGCTTTTGTTGTAACGTTTGCTCAACTGTTCACTGATTTGCCAATACCCGTCAAAAAAGATAGTCCTGATATGGTTGACATAGATAAGCTTTGTCTTCTTGTAAATGGATTGAATTTAATAGAAAACGCAAAACAAATAACTCCAATGCATTTTGATAAAAATCAAGTTTTTTGTGATACGATTTCTGAGCTTGAAATGTGCATAAAACAAGAAATTGATTTTAAAAACCAAAAGCTGATTGCACTGTATGCATCTTCTTCTGCCACAGATGAGGCCATTGAATCATTTAGTGCTGTAATGCACAAGGGCCTAGAATTAATTGAGGTGGGCATCGAGCAACTTGATAAGAATGGAAATAGACTTTTCAAGTCTCTTACGCCTAAAAAGATCAACCAGTGGCTTGACGGGTTAAAAAAGACAATGGTTGATTCTCAAAACCACAACACGGAAAATAATACTAAAAACAAAGTGCTTCCTTTGGTGCCGCCGCCGAGTAAAAAAGAGGAGGATTAAATGCTAAAGTTAAGTGGTACAAAGCTTTATAAAAAGGGGAATAAACCAAGTGAGAGTCCGATAAGAATACTTTACTATGACAAAGAAAGAGATTATAAGATAATATATGATGGGATATCTTATGATCTGGAAAAGGTGGATAATCATTTAGTATGGAATATTCCCGATGGAATTGATATGGAAAATTTAAAAATATCCATACAGGTATTCGATGAAGACACCGGAGAAGAGTTATATACAACTAATGAGGTTACATTAAACAAATCCGTTGAGAATATAAGCGCGGCTATGAATATGCTTATGAATTTTTCTACAGAGATGTTTAGTAATGAGTACCCAATATATGAAATGACAGATGATCAAGCTCCTATGATTATAACAGATAAAAAGATTGCTGTCCCCTCAAATTTACAGGCTATTGTCTCAAAAGATAATGTTTCACAACTTTTGACGTTTGAAATAAATAGATATTATGACGGAGTTGACCTATCTCAAAAAGCTTGTAGCATTAAATATTCTAATGCAGAAAAGGGAACGGGAAGAGCAATTGCGGTAAATGTTCAAGTTTCTAACGAAAAACTAATTTTGGGTTGGGTGCTTGATGATAATGTTACTATGAAGCAAGGAAAAGTTAAATTTGCTATAGAATTTCTGGGAAAAAATGAATTTGATCAAGTGTACGTCTGGCAAACTGTTCCTGCGGAGATAAATATTGCGGAGGGACTACACATAGACGAGACGACGATTGAGGAAAAATATCCTACTGTTATTGAAGATATTTTGATCCAATTAAGTGTTTTAGAATCGTTAATCGGCGCTGGCGGAGGTTCTGGTGGGGGCGGAGATGTTACCAAAGCGTATGTTGATATGAAAGATGCTTCCGTGTTGACTGATGCAAAAACATACACAGATGCCGGAATTGCCGAAATTGAATTGCTTCCCGGCCCAAGCGGGAAAGGTATAACGTCAACTACAATTACTTATCAGGCAAGTGTATCAGGAACGATAACTCCTACAGGAACGTGGTTAACAACGATTCCCAACGTTTCGGCAAGCCAATATCTGTGGACGCGCACCGTTCTTACTTATTCTGACAGCACAACTAGCACTTCTTATAGCGTGGGGATGATGGGCGCAAAAGGAGATACGGGGACATCAGCTACAGTTGCGGTAGGAACAACAACAACTCTAAGTGCTGGTAGCAATGCTACAGTAACAAATTCTGGAACTGCTCAAAACGTAGTTTTAAATTTCGGAATTCCTAAAGGTGCAGACGGCTCAGGATCCGGTGGCGGATCTGGCGACTCTCCCGTAACCAGCGTTAATGGACAGATTGGAGATGTGAATTTAACCGCATTAGATGTTGGCGCTCTTTCTTCTTCGGGTGTTGCTATAAGCGCAGAGAAACTACAAACTGCTTGTAGTATTGGAAATGTCTCCTTCGATGGAACCTCTTCAATCACGTTGTCACAGATTGGTGCAGCTTCTTCAAATGATTTGGCTAATAAAGTTGATAAAGTTGCCGGAAAGGGTTTATCAAGCGAAGACTACACGAGTTCTGAAAAGACAAAATTAACGGGGATTGAGACAGGTGCGAATAATTATACACATCCAACAGGGGACGGCAATCTTCATGTGCCAGCAACAGGAGCAGTAAATAATGGTAAAGTTTTAAGAGCGGGTGCATCGGCAGGGAGCGTATCATGGGGAGCATTATCTGCTACCGATGTTGGTGCAATTTCTGTGACAGAAAAGGGAGTCAGCAACGGTATAGCTACACTTAACTCCACTGGAAAATTAGCTCAAATGCCGACAGTTACAGATATAGGAGCTTTATCTTCCACGGGAACGGCAATTGCAGCAACAAAATTAGCGACCCCTAGAAATATAGGAAGCGCCGCCTTTGATGGAACGCAGGACATAACCGTTGCTCAAATAGGAGCACCGACAAGTGCAGAGTTTAACACACTAAAACAAACTGTGGATGGGCTTTCAGGCGGTGGATCTAGTGGAATCCAGAGTGTAGGACAAGGATCTGGAATAAGCATTAACACCACAGACACGTTGAATCCAGTTGTGTCCGTCAGTAGTGGTGTATTGAGCGATATAGGAAATATTTCAAATAAATTAGATAAAGCAACTGTTACAACATCTAATCCGCAAGCATATGTTAAAGATACAAATGGCACACAAGCCATGATAGATGTCTCTTCTGTTCCGGCAAATGGCAATATTCCAAGATGGGGATCAGGTGGACAGTTACAAGTTGCTGCTGCAATATCTAATAACATGGCAGTAAATCTCCAACAAATGAACAATGCTATAAGTGGAATTACTGGCGGAGGAGGTGGTCCTAGTTCCCCACAATATGTCACTTTGTGGACGGGAGAAATTTATGGGGGGAACGATGAAACGATTACTTTGAGTGATAGTGCTATGGATTATCGTGTTTTATATATATTTACAAATGAGGGTATAATTCCAGTTTTCCCATATGGATTAAATACGATTGCTTTAGATCCGGATGATATTCGAATTAGTGGGAGTATTCGTTATCTCGTTCATGGAACTTATGATTCTATAGAAGTTAGTTTTCTTGCGTCAATGAGTGCGAGTGGGGAAACTTTTAGTAATATATATTCTGGAAAAATAGAATCATATTATTTTAATGAAATAGTCATCACTCAAATAATTGGCGAAAAATAAGGAGTGTTTAATGAATAATTATTTTATATTGGTAGATGAAAATGGATGTGTTCGCTCGAAGGCAATTAATATCTCTGGTTCAAAATTCCAAATGATTGAAGTTACGAAGGAAATCTATGATTCTTTAGATCGGTCAATTATTACATCTTATCGGTATCAAGACGGTAAATTTGTGTTTGACGGGGCATATATTCCAAAAGGACCGATGCCGATCCGTAACCCGCTTGACGACCTCCGTTTAGCTGTTGCGGAACTTGCTGAATTGTTTATGGGAGGAGCGTAAGTATGGCAAAATTATTTTACGATTTAATTGTAAGGGAACTAAAAACATTGGAACAAGTTCCTGTTCTTTGGAAAGAGCAAGTGGCAGAAATGATTGCTAATAATGGGAAGGTGGTTGTGTGATGGATTCGGAAATTATTATAAAGCTTACCGAGGTAGATTCGCGCAGTAAATCTAATACACATAGAATAGAAAAATTGGAAGAGCAACAAGAGGCATTGACAAGTATAGCCACATCTGTTGCAGTAATGGCAAACGAACAAAAAACCATGACACGAAAAATGAATGATATTGATTTTAAGGTTGGTAAATTAGAACAGGTTCCTAAGAATAGATGGAACAAGGTTGTTGACATTCTCATTGCCGCTCTTATGGGGGGTGCCATTACATTTCTTTTTACAAGAATTCTTGGTGGATAGGTTGGTGAAATAAATGGCTAAACAAATACATGGTTTAGCAGAATTGGTTGCAGATGTTCAGTCTAGAATTCGTCAAGGAGATACGTCAATTATGAACTCCTTAAGAGGTAAGGACGGACTGAGTTATTCTGCAACCAGAGAAAAGGAATTACAGGATGCCGCAAATGCGTTAAAAGATTTTTTAACACAGCGTATTGCGAATTATTATAGTAGTTATTCTCCGGTTATGTATGGCCGAACTGGTGGGCTTTTAAATTCTGTTCTGGTTGAAATGACTTCTCTTGATAGTGCAAAAGTATATTTTAATCCCGGCCAATCATATGGAGAGTCTGTTTTTGGGCAAGGAGCAGGATATAAACCGGCATTAATTAACGAGGGCTGGGCTGTTTCAAGTGGAAATCATAAAGATACATATCGGTTTGGTTATTATGGAGGATTTAACTTTGTAGAGCTTGCAATTGGCGATGCTAAGAATAATGATAAATTTAAACATATAGATATTGAATTTAATGGTTAGAAACAAAAGATTTTTCAAGAGAGGGATGCCCTCTCTTTTTTTTACTTTAAAATGAAGAGAGGTGGTTGAATGGCTGGAGAATATGAACTTTTACTAAAACCAAGACTAGCAAGTGTTGGTGGTAATGGCAGTGCTTTAATGGCCGATATACAGGCGTTGTCAAATAAATATCCGATAAAATTAGACGTTATTATTGATCAATCTAAAATCGAAGCTGTTAAGAAACAGTTGATGGATTTACAGGCAATAGCTTCAAAAACGGGAGGTATGGGTTCTGTTGGTGTTCCCGTCAATAGCGCGGGACTACAAAATGCTCAAAAGCAACTAGACACGGAAAGGAATATAGCTGTTGCTGTCAAACAACAGAGTGCTTCATATAACAGTGTGGCGGCAGCACAACAGCAGTCTACACAACAATCAGTACAACAGGAGGCTTCTGTTAAAAAAGTTAACCAACAGGCTGAGATTTTGCAAAGTCGTATTGACCGGGCAAAAGTTAGTTGGAGCAAAATGCTCACTGATCCAGAAGTCATGTCTCAAGTTAAGCAGATAGAAGCCAATCTTAAAAATGTTGGCGGAGATCCGCAAAAGATGCAAGAAGTAAGTCGGCAGTGGCAGCTAATGGCTAATAATATTGCTATTTCTGGTAATAATATGAAGTCATTTGGAGATCGGGTGCAGGAGACCTTCTCGCGCTTGAGTAGCTATTTGGTTAACGTGTTGCTAATTGGAACTGTCACCAAAGCTCTCAGAGATGCGTTTGGCGACTTAAAAGATATAGATAGTAAGCTTACAGAAATTTCAAAAGTAACAGATTTAACACGGGCGGGATTTAAACAAGCTTCAATAGATGCATTGGAATCTGCTAGTATTTGGGGTCGAACTGCTACTGATTATTTAGAGGCAACTAAGACTTTTGCTCAGGCTGGGGCAAGTAATTATGAAGAGCTTGCAGGAGTCTCGTTGATGGCCCAATCTGCTGGTGATATGACCGCTGATTTAGCCTCAAAATACTTGGTTGCTACGAATGCTGCGTTCCAATTAGGTAATGATGCCGGTAAATTAACAGAAATTCTCGACGGCCAGAACCAAATTTCAAATCGCAATGCGATAAATATGACAGAAATGGCTACAGCCACACAGAATTACGCTAACACTGCGTCAATTGCTGGCGAGTCGGCACAAACCATGTCGGCTCTTATTACTGCCGGTGTTGCATCAACCACTAAACCCGGAGAGGAAGTCGGGCGTGCCCTCAGAACGCTCTCAATGAACATAAGGTCAATAAAGGGTAAATTTTGCCCGTGTGTACAGAAATGTGCATAAATAACAGATCTAATTGCAGGTAAAGGGTTAAGGCTCTCATGCCACAACGTAAGGATGAAACAAACCTAAGCGTGACGGAACGAAAGTAGAAAAAAGTTGAGAGATGACACATGGTTGAAAAATCTAAATGTTGTTAAAAAGCCTAGATCATGCAGCCAAGTTTCGAACAGAAAACGGTTCAACGACTATTCCTTTGGCGGTGAAATTCCGCAATAGAAGTACGGCGCAATCGCAAACGGCGTGGGTGAAAACCCCTTAAATGGAAAAGGTCTGCCCTTAACAGGTAATGCTGAAGGTGAAGAAATAGTCTACTCTCATGTGAAAACATGAGTTGCATTAATCTAAAAACAAACATAGAAAAGGTGGTGTCATAATACCAAAATATAGTAAAGAATATGCCGTGAATTTTATTGGTTCAATAGGATATGGATTAATTTCTGAATACCATAATGTCAAAGATAAAATTGATTTGGTGGATCACGATGGCTATAAATATCAATCTTCAATAGACTATTTAAAAAGTGGCAAAAGGCCACGAAAATTTGACAAGTGCAATAAATTTACGATAGAAAATATTAAACTGTATCTATCTAAAAATAACATAGAATTAACTCTTATTTCAAATGAATATAAAAATTCAGATGAAAAATTAAAATTCATATGCTCTTGCGGTTGTACTTTTTATTGTTTACCAATGCAAATACAAGGCGGAAAATGTGCTTGTAATAATTGTATGTCTTTGTCTGGAAAAGAGAAACGTAATTTTAATATTAATTATGTTCGCGAGTATTTTGTGAGCCGCAATTTAACTCCATTATTTAATGAATATACAAATTGCTTTCAAAAATTACTGTGTAAAGACAATGATAATTATATGTTTCTTATTTCTTTTGATCAATTGAGACGTGGACAACTTTCACATTTATTTAGTAAACATAACTCATACACAATTTATAATATCAAGAATTACATAATTATCAACAATCTTCCGTGTAAAATATTGAGTGAATCATTCAATGGAAATAATCGTTTATTAAGTTTTCAGTGTCCTTGTGGTGAAATATATGAAACAACATGGTCTCATTTTTGTGGAAGAAAAGTCGTTCGATGTAAGAAGTGTTCGAAAAGTCAGTCAAGGTATGAATATGCCGTTGAATGCTACTTGAAAGAAATGAATATTTCTTATAAAAAACAAGTAAAGTTTATTGATTGCGTTAATAAGAGGCCTTTACCATTTGATTTTATGGTGTCAAAAAACAACATCTTCTTTTTAATTGAGGTGGATGGGGAGCCACATTACAGAGGATATTTAGGAAAAACAGAGAATCTAAAAAATCAAAAACATCGTGATTCAATTAAAGATAACTATTGTATAAAAAATAATATAAAGCTGTTGCGTATCCCATATTGGGAAGTGAATGATAATACATATCAAGAAAAAATTAACAGTAATTTATATGAGATTAATGCAAGTTGAGTGTTGCGAACTCAGCAAAGATAAAGGGAAACAGAAGACGGAATATTGGATTCTGAAAGCTTTGGTAAAGCTGAAGCGGCTCTTGCCGGTGTAGGAATAGCTACCAGAGAAATTAAAAACGGTCTAGTAGAACTCAAAGCCCCTTCCGCAGTTCTTGGAGAATTGGCGGCAAAATTTGAAGCAGGTGAAATCAGTGCCGAAAAATTAGCAATAATCCTTGAAGATGTTGGTTCAAAAAGACAAGCCGACATCCTTGCTGCCATGGTACAAAACTGGAACCTCTATGAAAAAGCAATGGTTGACTTTTCAGAGGGAACGGGATCCGCAGCTCGTGAAGCCCAGAAGGATCTTGAGTCATGGGAAGGTAAAATGAATGTCCTGTCCAATACGTGGACGAAATTTATTGCCGGTGCCGTAGATACAGAAGGTATAAAGGGATTTCTTGATATTGGCAATGGAATTTTAAGTGTATTTGCTGATATTACTACCACTCCGGTGATAGGAGAATTGACCACTCTTACTGTTACTGTGCTGTCGTTGGGAGCGGCCATAAAAGCATTATCTGCCTCAAATATGGGGCAAGGATTTCTTGGATTTTTTAAAGACATTGGGCAGATGCCGAAGAATTTAATGAACTACGGTAATTCATTGAATATGATGAAAAGTGCCGCCGGAGGGGCAATCAGTGGTATAGAAAATATTGCCTTAGCAACAGAAAAGTTAAACATGGCGCATACAAAGAGCTTTCTCGTTCAAAACCAGTTAAAGCTTGGAACAAAGGCATTAACTGAGGCACAATTGGTAGAAGTTCTTATGGCAAAGGGACTAACAGAAGAAAAGGCGGCGGCAACAGCGGCAGAAATAATGAATACTGTTGCAAAAAAAGGAAACGCTGGTGCTTCAGTAATTCAAACAGGTGCTAATCTAGGTTTGCTTGGTTCTATAAAGGCTGTGACAACCGGGCTTTTGGCTCAGGCGGCGGCATGGCTTGCTTCCCCAATGGGCATGGTCACTATTGCTGCTGCTGCTGTTTATGGTATCGTTAAAGCGGTTGACTATTTTAACGTTACTCTTAAAGAACAAAAAGAAATACTTTCTGATATAAGACAAAAATATAGTGACCTTTCAAGTTCTTTGTCAGAAGCAGAAGGACAATTTGATTCTGCAAACAGTCGTATTAAAGAGTTGCAAGAATTACAAGCTAGTGGTAAAATAACATTTGTTGAGAAAGATGAGCTTGCTAACTTACAGGCAGCAAATATAGAACTCGAAAAACAGATTGAATTATTAAGACTACAAAAAGAACACGCCCAAGAAGAAGAGCGCAGTGCGGCTACTAAAGTTTTTGAAAAAGATTTAGAGAAGGCTGATTGGGGTCTTGTTTACAGAAATGGTCAAATAGCCGGTGCTAATTTTTGGGATGGCGTCAATGATGTTATTTCCACATTAACGGGAAACTTTGGCAATGCAGGATGGTTTAGCGCTCTCTTCAATGTCGAAGGAAACGAGCTTTCTGGTGGATTAGCTACAGAGAATGATTATCTTGCACAACAGGTTCAAAGATATGAAGAACTTGGCAATAAAATGGTTGAAATCAGAACAAGAATCGCCGAGCTTGAAATTAAAAATCAAAACAAAACAGCAACTCCAGAAGAAAACCGAGAGTTGAGACAACTCAAAAAAGATGCTCAGGAATATGAAGAAATCTATAAATATTTGCTTGAAAAGCAAAAAGAGTTTAGTGAAACCATCGGTGATTTAAAACTTATTGAAAATCCGACTACGGAAACTGAAAAAGCATTCAATGAATTTTATAAAATGGCCCAAGACCTTGATAATATAATCTTAAAAATATCTTCTCCAGATCAATATAGAAAAATTAAACTCGATGAGATTTTTAGTTCTGATGGTTTTGAAAACACGTCTAATGCTCTGGCAAGACTTAAAGAAGAAGGGGAATTAACTCCAGAAGCTATTAAGTCTTATACTGAATTCAACGATGCCATTGAAGGTGTTGGACTGACAGCAGAAGAAGTGGCGACCCATCTGAATAGCACTCAGATCGCAACAGCCGAGTTAACGGCGGAAACGTTGGCCCTTACGAGTGCGTATGAAGCGTGGAAAGACGCTCAAAATGGCACCGAATCTGGCGATATGTATCGGGACATGCAAAAGGCATTGGAACAAATTGAAGAGGGCCAAAAGACTGGCAAAACCGGAACTAAAGCATATGAAGCGTCTGTTGATCTTGTATTCTCAGATCCGGAAGGTAATGTAAAAGAACAACTTGATCTTGTGAAGCGTTATTTAAAGGATGGAGAGCAAGGTCTAACCAATTTCTATAATGATTTGGTTAAAGAAGGTATGGCAATTGACAACGGAGATTTTATAGAAATTCTGCCTGATGTTTCTCTTGATGATGTTGCTAAAAAACTTGGACTGGGGCCCGAACTTTTACAAGCACTTTCTGGAGCCTTAGAAGAATATGATTGGGATATTCCATGGAGTGAACAAGAATTTGAGATTCTTATTAATGAAAAGGGTCTTGACATCGTTGGTAAAAGAATCGCAGAGACGCAAGCAGAGATAGATAAATTAACAGAGAAAAAAGAGATTGGTGTTGATTTCACTACTTCTGATCAAACAGCTTTAGACAAAGCTAGTGCAAAACTGACTCAATTGCAAGATCAAGAGTCTAGTTTAAAAGACGCGAAGGTTTCAATTGATGCAAGTGTGGAAGGCGATACAAAAACACAACTACAAGAGATTTCCGGTGAATTGGATGGTATCGGTACAAAAACTGATGGGTTGGTCGCAAAAAAAATGGGGGATTTTGGGGCTCAGTCGGTTACGGTACCGCATCTACAAAGTGTTTTCAATAAATTAATAACAATTGATAATTTTAAGTTTAAACCAAAAACTCTCACTGTAACACAAGTGACCACATCGTCCGGTAAAGCACCAGTTCCCCCTCTACACGGAACAGGTTTCGCTGATGGAACAAGTGGAGCTCCCGGAGGGAAAACTCTCGTTGGGGAACTTGGACGAGAACTCGTTGTTTCTGATGGACGATATTACACTGTTGGTGATTCTGGCGCAGAATTTGTCAATCTCAAAAAGGGCGACATTGTATTTAATCATGTGGACACTGAGAAAATACTGGCTGGTTATACCGCCAACAGAGGACAGGCGCTCGCACAGGGCACTGCAATGGCTTACGGTGGTGCTAAGATACCCGGAACATCAGGAAGTGGTTCCGGTTCTTCTGGTTCTGGAAGTAGTTCTTCAAAATCCAGCTCCAGCTCCAACTCCAAATCTAGTGCCAAAAAAGATACCGATGCATGGCTCGACGCATATAAAAAAGCATATGATGAACTCCGGCATCTTCGTGAAATGGATAAAATTAATGATGAGCAGTACTATAAGAAATTAACCGAACTTGATAAAAAATATTTCGGTACTAATCAGAAATACAGCTCAGAACATAAGAAAAATTTGGAGGAATTATGGGACCTCCAAAGAAAAATCTATGATAAACAAATCTCTGATATTGAACATAAAATAAAAATGCTTTCCTATGAGGAAAACTCAGAGAAAAAGCAGATTGCTCAATATGAAAAAGCCCAGAAGCAAATCCTCGTTACTCTTAAAAAGTATAGAGATATGGGCCTTAAAGAGGATCATGAGTATATACAAAAATTAAAAGAAGAATACGAAGACTATGCTAAAAAGGTCATAGAGCTCAATAAAAAAATCTCTGATAATAAACTTGCAGATTTTGAACATGATTCAGATATTCTTTCGAATTTTGAGGGCACGGAGAAGCAACAGATTAAGCTGTATGAAAAGGCTCAAAAAGAGATCCTTGCACAAATGAAGAAATACCGTGACATGGGTCTCAGTGAAGATCATGAATATCTAAAAGACCTTGAAAAGCAATATTGGGACTATGTAAATAAGATAAAAGCCGCTAATAAAGTAATTTATGAGCAAAAAAAATCAGATTATGAAATGGCTCTGTCTTATATAAACAAAACTGTTGACGCCCAAATTAAAGCCTTAGAAGATGAAAAGAAAGCCCTCCAAAAGAAAAATGATGAAACAGACAGGGCTATTGAACTTCAAAAACTTCAAGATAATATGGCAAACGCACGTCAGAGAACCATGCGCGTATATTACGAAGATACGGGTTGGACATGGGAAGAGGACAGGGCTGCTGTGGAGGAGGCCCAGAAAGCCCTAGACGATTTTAATAATCAAGAGATAATCCGTAAGATTGACGACCAAATAGATTCTTGGAATGACTATAAAGACTCATGGGGCGGTCTCGCCGACGAGTATGAACTTGCACAAGAGAAGCTAATCGCCGAACAAATTCTTGGCAAAGATATAGAAGCGGATATTTTAAATCAGAGAACCACTAAGATCAACAAATTCAAGAATGACTATATTAACATACTCAAGGAAATCGCAGAAGCAGAGAAAAAAGAAGATCTTGCTGATAAAAAGATAACAGAAAAAAAGCTCGACCCCTATGATTTAAAAGCGATAGGCGATTCACTAAAAAATAAACTATTAGGTGAAACAAATACACCAGTAAAGGAAACTCCGAAAGAAAAAGCTCCAACTGCTCCTACAACTCAGACAATAACAATAAAGTCCGGGGACACTCTAACTGCTCTTGCCAAGAAGTATAAAACGACTGTAGATAATCTTTTAAAATTAAATCCATATATTACTGACAAGAATAAGATTTCTGCCGGTAAAAAGCTGGTTGTCCCAAAACTTGCCATTGGTACAAATTACGTTCCGGCTTCCGGGCTTTATAATGTCGATGAACTCGGCGAGGAGTTAATTGTAAGAAAACCGGATAGTGGAAGATTCACCTATCTTGAAAAGGGTGATGGGGTTGTTCCGGGTGGTTTAACCAAGAGGTTAATGGAATTTGCTTCTGCCAAAAATCCGTTTGCTAATTTGTTAAATAATCTAACCACCCGTTCTGTCCAAAGCGTAAATAATGTATCAAATGATAAATCTGAAGTTCACGTTCATATTCACGGAAATATATCTTTGCCCAGTGTGAAGAGCGGAAAAGATTTCGTTGAAGAAATGAAGCTGTTGGCTCAGAATAGGTAGAAAACAAAAAGAGGAGATTTCTGGAATAACGGAGTCTCCTCTTCCCTATTGACAAATGTATAGTCACCTAACTTGAAAAGCAAGACGAAATAGCATTGTCAAGGGAATCGAAACTATACAAAATTCCACGCAGCTTGCGTTTAAGGCAAGCAAGCTATTTTTCTTTGTCAAAATTAATCAGAAAGGATGGTGATTACAATTTGATAAGAAATCCTACCAATATATATCCATATAATAACCCCATTGATGTTACTGTAAATAATACCTTCCGATTCAATTTTAGTGGCGATAAGCTCGGTATGTATCGGGTAAAAATAAGAGACTTGGACACCGATGACATTGTTTATACAAGTCAAGATTATCATTTGCATCCGGGTTACAAATATAATAACGATCTTATTGAAATAACTATTCCAATGACAACTGTAAGCACGCCAAATTACATGAACGGTAAAAATTATATTTGGTGCGTTGAAATGTCAGAAAATAATTCAACATTAAATTCAACCACTGAGTTTAAATCATTGGACTATTATTTTAAATCATTGAGAACTCCTGAAATTGATATTTATATAAACGGTATATCGGCAGGGCCTGAAAATATTGTTGACAGCAGAAAAGTGTTGTTAACAACTGAATATTTCCAAGAACAGAATGTCTCCGTTAAATATTTCTCTGTCACTTTGAAAGATGTTAATGGGGGCGTCGTTGACAGAACAGAGAAAATATTTTCTTCTAATATTACATATGAATTCGATGGCCTGTTCACAGACTCTAATTATACAATAGAATTGGTTGTTGAAACACAGGAGAATCAAGTTGTGGGTGCAACAAGCGAGTTCTATGTAAATTATGATAATAGTATAAACTTTATTTATCCTCCGGTAATAGCCCCAGTTGAAAATAAAGCGGCCACAAAAGTGTCTTGGATTAAAAATAAAATTTCAAACGGTGATTCCGATGGGGAATACAGTTTTGAAAACGATACTTATGTGAATATAACAGGTGGAACTATTAAATGGGATAAAATATCAACGTATCCAATTTTAGTTGATTCTGATAATTTTGGTTTTGCAATAAAAACCAAAGTAAACTCCGACACAAAAAAAATACTCGACTTTATTTATAACAATGTGGTTTTATCGGTTTTTATTGAAAATGGAGAGATATTTTTTAAAAATGGAAGCGAACAAAAACAGAAGATCATCGACATATTAGAGAACAAGGCATTCTTGTTGCAGAATGCTTCTAGTGTGCCGGTTCCAAACACTGAATATATTTGGTATTCGGACAACACTCATATTTGGAACGCAAGTAATTCAATTTATTGGATGCTTACGCCATATTACGAACACGAATTTATAATCATAATCAATAAAGTTGACGGAGTAATTCAAGTTGAGGTTAAGAAGGTGGTGAGTTAATGGACAATAGTCTTATTTTATATGAAAATCAGTCTGTTGATTATCTTTTATATAATCCCGTCCCTTTCTCACAAAATGAGATAAATACACTAAAGGCAAAAACAGCGACAATTGACTTAAAATGGACTGATTTTAAAAATGTAGATATTCTTTGTGATTTTAAAACCAGTATCACCTCTTCTTTTATTGAAGGATTGACCGGTGAACTGGTTGGTTTTGATGTTAGAAAAAGAAAACAGGGAGACAGTTTTTATACAAAAGTTGTATTCATTCCAATCGCCGAGTTGCAAGAGTCTGTAGATACAGATGATCCATACTATTCTATAACTGATTACAATGTTTCAAATAATAATGAATATATATATACCGTATTTCCGGTGACATCCGATGCAATAGGAGTGTCGTTGGAAAACAAATATACGACCGATTGGGATATATATACCTTAACGCCATTGATACAAGTTGATTCTACGAACCTCATAGCGGATGACGATAGAATATGGTCCTTTTCCTTAAATTGTGAAGAGTCTGAAATTGTGCACGTGCAAGATAAAACCAAATTTCCTACGTTCGCAAGCAAACCAAAAGTATCTGTTGGTGATTTGAATTATCGTGAGGGGTCTTTTAAATGTTTGCTTGGCGGCGTTTCGTATAACGGTAAGTATGATGAACCTTATGAACTTGTGCAAAAATGGAATGATTTTGTTTCAAGCAATCCAATTTGCTTGTTCAAAAATTTAAAGGGCGATGCCATGATTGTTACTCTTGAAAATGAAACGCACTCATACATGGACAAAGTATTCGGGATTCCTACAAATATTAGTTTTAATTATACAGAAGTAATGGATACTGATAATTTATCAATCTATAAGATAGGAGATTGATAATGGAGTTTTATAATATAATCAACGAAGAATACATGAACGCATTAAAATTTAATGTTATCTATCCGAAGTTTAAAATTGAAATAATGGACCACTATGAAAATGTTTTAGATGAGATCACGCAGGATATATCCGCAGAAGATAATGGAAGCATATCAATAAATTATCAGCAGGGGGTTCGAAGAAGCTGTTCTGTCACTTTGATTAATACCGATAAGAAGTTCAATCCTAATCAAAATGGCAAAATATGGATTAATACTAAGTTTAAGCTTTATCTTGGATTAAAGATAAAAAAAACGGGCGACATTTATTGGTTTTCTCAGGGTATTTTTGTTCTGACAAACCCAAGTGTTTTGAGGGATATGAGTAAGAAAACAATTACGCTAAATGGCGTTGACAAATTCGGGCTGTTTGGTTCTGAGACGAACTTCAATGAAACTGAGGGCACATACCTCGTACCTTACAATACAAAGGTTAAGAATATTATAGAAGATATCTTGCTTTTGGATATGGGAAACGGATACAAAACTGATATAAAAAAACCTTTAATTGATTTCGATATTGGAGAACAGCGAATTCCATATGAGATTAAGAAGGCCCCTAACTCATATATATCTGAAATACTAATTGAATTGGGGAATATGTTTGCTTGTGATGTGTTTTATGATACCAATGGGGTGCTGAATTTTACAAAAGGAAATGAAAATGTTGGGATGGATCATTATTCGTCTATTTGGGATTATTCCGATGTGTTTAGCGAGTATTATTCTCCAACACTTAATCTTGATTTTCCCAGTGTCTATAATACAGTTAAAGTTGTTGGCAATAATCCAAACGATCAAATTTATGAATATACGGCAGTTAATGATGATTTTAGATCCCCAACTAGAGTTCAGTTGATAGGGCAAAAGGTAAAATATATTGAAAGTTCATTCTGTTATAATCTTGATAGAACAAGGGATTTTGCAAATTATTTGTTGAGGAAATATGCCATAGTGCAATCCCCCCTTGACTTTCAGTCTTCATTTATTCCTCACTTGGATGTCAATTGTATCGTAAATATAAGTGATAAATATCTTGATTATATTAATCAGCGCTTTATAATTCAGTCACTAACAATGCCATTTACTTCTAAGTCATTAATTGGCGTATCTGCAAGCAACACAGCTAACATCCCATACTTTGAGTTTTAGGTGGTGATTTTTTGGACACAGAAAGTCAAAATTTATTGAATTTAATTGACAACAGGATAAAAAAGATAATCAATCAAGAGAAATTTCTGTATGTTTATTCTGCAATAGTTACTTTGGGTGGAATACATGGATCTGAGTGTAAAGTACATTTAGCCGGATTTCCGGAAACGGAATTCACTTTTTTAAATAAAAGTCATGAAACACTATCTATTTCTGATAGTGTTTATATTTTGACTATAGGTAAAGATTTAAATACGGGGGTAATCTCTCAAAAATACAATTAATAAAGGAGGGCCAAATGTCTCAATACGATATTGCTGGCGGAGATAGTTCTAATTCGGTTACACAAAAAATCAACGGGCACTTCAATGATAGTGCTCTCCATGGGAATACAGATAGTCCTAGCTTTACTGGGACTCCGGAAGCACCAACTCCAGATCAAAATGACGACAGTGACAGGATAGCTACGACAAGTTTTGTACAAGAGAAGGTAATAAATGCGCTAAATACTAAAATAATCATATCTAAAACCACACCAACCGTTGTAAATGGTGCTATTTGGATTAAATATTAAGGTGGTGGTAATATATGGCTGACATTAATGGAATGACGCTAACAAGCTCATATACTGGCCCAGTTGTAAGTTATGGTATAACATATACAAAAAATAGGCCCAGCAATTCCACAATGACATATACGTTTCAAATAACACCTCGGCTAGGTTCATCAGCATCTTCTTTGGGAACCGGAATAGGATTGTTAGGAACCGTAACAATAAATGGAACATCTTCAAATGTTCGATTAAAAAGCGACGGTGAGAGCTGGAGCGGCACTAATCCTACTGGAGCAAAAACCGTGTCTGTCACTTGCACTTCAACAACCGGCAATGCCACCCAGACAGTTGGGTTTAAAGTAGTTCGAGATGGTTCTGTTACGGGAAATTCAGGGAGAATAGACAATTCTGCCAATACGGTTTTAAGTTCTCCGTTGTTATATTCAAATTGTGTAGCACCAACAACTTGCTCTGTAAACACAACCGTCTCAGAAGATAATGTTACATTGTCATGGAGTGGGGCTGCTGGAGGTGGAACTGGAAATACAATTTCTTCTTATGAAATTCAATATTGTGAATCCAGCAACAATAGTTCATGGGGAACATGGACGGCACTAGCCATACCCACTTCTACTTCAACTAGCGGCACACGTTCAGTGGCACCGCCGTCTACACGTGGATATTATCGAAAGTTTAGAATACGGACTCGCGGTACTGCCGGTTCAAGTTATTATTCAGGTTGGAAAGAATCTACAAATTCAGTGCGTAAAGCTACTCTTCCGGGGGCACCAACCACATGCTCCTTAGACATTACTCTGTCTGAGGAAAATGTAAGTCTATCTTGGAGCGGGGCAACAAATGGAACGGGACCACATACAATTGCTTCTTATCAAATACAATATAGCGACTCCACAAACAATTCCACTTGGGGTAGTTGGACAACACTGACTACTGTAAGTTCTACAGCAACAAGCGGAAGTCACTCTGTTTCTCCGCCTGATGCAAGAGGGAGCTATCGTCGCTTTCAGGTAAGAACTATATCTGCAAATGGCTCAAGTTATTATTCGGGTTGGAAGGTTTCTTCTAATTCGGTTCGAAAAAAGAGGACTCCCAATCCTCCTACAAATGTTAAATACAACAGCCCAAGTATGGAAAGTACAGGCGTATCTGGAAGCACTAAACTTTATATTCCAGAAGACATAGCCGTTTTTACATGGAGTGCCGCAACCGATCCTGATGGAGGAACTATAACCTATGAAGTTCAACCAAGAGTGAAAAATGATTTGCTTGAATGGATAGATGATGGCAGTCCAATTTCTGTGTCTGGAACTACTTACAATTTAAACATTACTTCAAAGCCTCGTGGTCAAAATAACGATTTTGGATCTAGCTCTCCTGAAGCATTACATTTCAGGGTTCGTTCCAAAGATAGCATGGGGGTATATTCCAATTGGACGGGTCCTTATTATGCCTATAAACGAAATCCAACAATCTTAAATCCAAAGGTTGAAGGAGAATATGTTCCTGCCATTGTATATATTGGTGTAGATAATGAATGGGTTAAGGCGGAGGCGTATGTCGGAGCAAATAATGCGTGGATGCCTTGTTTGGATAAGGATTATACATAAACACATATATAAATAAAATATTTAGAAAAGGGGGTTATTAAATGCCAGAATCTCCCATATTAACATTTACAATAAAAATTGAAAAAATTGGTTTAGAAAAAAATCTTCTAAGTATTAGCACTATTGGGGAATCATATTACATGTTTCCCCATTCAAGTTCAACCGCTATAATTCTTGGCACCGTTGGCGATCATGAGCGCCAACGTCTTGTGTTTGAACGTGATCCTGAGTTTGAAGGAGATAATTTATGTCTTGTCTTTGGTAATTCAAAAGGCACGTTTCCAGAACAGTCAATTGGTCAAGAAAATGAATATTTAATCACTGACGATTTAACGCAAAAAAGTCGATTGTTTTTACAAGTCGTGTTAAGAGATGGTGATACTATTAAATCCTCTTCTAACACTATTGATTTTTTTCTTCGGGAATCCAAAATTCCGGGCACATTACCTATGGAAGCAATACGTGAACTTTCCAATGCAGCTTTTACGAACGTAGAGGTTATTAATGATAAGTATCAGTTCTTTAACCTCGGTGGAAATATCGTTGCAACCGTTCCAACAGGCGGTAGTTCAACGGAAGAATTAGATCCGATCTATACTGCTGATAAACCAGAAATTGTTTTCAGGGAAGACCTTATTACATTTGCGGAAAGTCTTACGGAAAACGATCCTATATACCTTGCTGACAAACCCAATTTAGCCTTGAAGAATGATCTAACCCCTATCGCTACAGAGATCAAAGCGCTTAAAACCGATGTGAATACATTAGAAGAAAAAGTCGAAGGGTTTTCCACAATCACTGAAACCGATCCTGTTTATATAGCAGATAAGCCATTTATTGCTCTAAAATCTGAAACCATTCCATTGGCTCAAAAGGGTGTAAACAATGGAGTTGCTACATTAACTTCCGAAGGAAAGCTGGCACAAATGCCCACGGCACAAGATGTTGGAGCACTTTCTACTACGGATACGGCGATCTCTGCTACAAAACTTGCTACCCCTAGGATGATAGGACAAGCTACTTTCAGTGGGACAGAGGATATAACTGTAGCTCAAATAGGAGCACCAACAATTACAGATTTTAACTCCCTAGTACAGACTGTACAGGAATTTTCCAACGAAAACATACAAACTATTATTGCCGGAAATGGTATAAATATTGATGCTACCGATACAAAAAATCCGGAGATATCTGTAAGCGGCGAATTGCTGGGAGAGATCGAACTGGCAACCGAAAACGCAAACACGGCGGCAGAAAACGCCAATGCCACCGCAAGAGAGATCCAGGATCGGGCAGACTCCGGAGAATTCGACGGCGCTCCCGGAGAAGATGGTTCACCTGGCCCAGCTGGCGAAAAGGGAGAAACTGGCCCGCAAGGAATCCAAGGACTACCCGGATCAACCGGCTCACAAGGCCCAACCGGAAGTACAGGCCCGCAGGGGCCACAAGGCGCGACGGGAACCCCCGGCCAAAACGGCCAAAGCGCGTTCGACTCCGCTGTCTCCGGAGGATATTCCGGGACACAGGCGCAGTTCTACCTTGATCTTGGCGCGGTCGGAGGCATCGCTGACGCGATTATGCTGATTGTGGGAGGAGAATGATATGGCAACAATGGAACACGCCTTAGAATCTCTCGTGAACGCCAGAGACGTGATCGCGGAGAATATCGGCACGATGGGAGGCCCGGCATCAGAGACGGACACGCTGCTGGAGCTGGCTGACAGTATTCTGGAGATCCCAGCAGGGAGCGGCAGCGACCTTCCCACAGACTGGCCGGACATCAAGGCCATCCTGCAAAACGACAATACGCCGGGCTACGGCGGAAAGTATATCCAGCTGATCACCGACCACAATGACACCATTTCCCTGTCCGGCGGGCTGGCCTACCGCACCTCTGACGGCGCGTTTTACCAGACGGCCACAGCGTCGCATACATGGGATCCGTTGAAGGATATCCCCAGCGATCAGGGATACAATACCCGCTGGGTGATCGCCTACACGAACGCCGCGAGCGCGGTCAATTTACAGGCCAATGTCCTGTGGGCGGTTCTGGATCTGATGCTGAACAGTGTCGCGTCGATCAGCAGCAAGTCGCTCCTCCGCGCCTTTGATTTTTTGGACGGGAAAAACCTCGCCCCGACACTTGGCAGTTTGACGAGCTTCTTTCAGAGCGACTACAGCCTCACCCGTCCGCCTGTTCTGGATCTGTCCAATGTCAACAATGCGGCGAGCATGTTCAATGCCTGCCAGAGCCTTGCTTCTCCGCCCCGGCTTTTGAACGCATCAGGCCTTACCAATATGTCGAACATGTTCCGGGACTGCTACGCGCTAAAGAGCGTACCCGACACGCTGAGCACATCCAACGCCACCACCGTGGGGAATCTGTTTAACACCTGCTACTCCCTGGTGAGTGTACCGGATATGCTGGACTTATCGAGCGCCACAACGGTTTCGGACGCGTTCTACCGCTGTCCTTGGGTGAAGTCCTTCAAGCTCAACGGGTTAAAAGTTTCGCTCAGCCTGTCCGCTAGCCCCTTCTTTACCCACGCCGATCTGCTCTATACCATTCAGAACCTGCAAAGCGTGAGCGGACAAACCCTTACGCTGGGCGCGATAAATCTTGATAAGTTATCTCCGGCAGAGCGAGCGATTGCTACAGGAAAGGGGTGGACATTGAATTGACGCTGAACAGACACACCGACCCGAACGAGCTGACTGCCGACGAGGGAAAGGTTTTGTATGACCGGTCGGATCAGGGGGAGCCTCCGTATTATTTTGAGATCGCGTATCTGCCCAACAGCATAACGATTGGGGAATGCCGG
>JGI994J12354_10000160_pt1 | contig 64098 bp, 52 predicted proteins | sample IntmicLarv3ML3BL_FD_12354 | JGI IMG/M metagenome (IMG submission 12354) | reverse complement strand
CTAGAGCATTTTCACTTTGAAAATGCTCTAGCGGACGATGGCGCAAGCCTCGTCCGCGCAAACGAGGAGTAGGCGAAATTCATTTTCGCCGCCAACTTCGAGTGCAGCGTTTCAAAGTTACATTGCCTTAGAAAAAATCCCCCTTTTCAGCGGTACAGAGGTTCCTTGCGGGCAATAGTGGGGGGGGGGCGGTTTGTGGCAATATTGCATCGTATGCTCCCCGAGCAGCGTCAATAGAGACTGACTCTGGCGGTAGCGAGGGTACAGTGCAGATTTTTTCTGGATTGAAGAATCCGCCATACCATTGGTGCATTTTTGCACTGTTTTTTGAAGATAAAAATATCAACCAGATAGTGGTATATTTAATTACTCGAAATTATTAAACAACACCACTGCGTGGCAGTGGCATGAGAGTTGCTAGGCAGTGTTATCTGGAAACGCTTTGGCGGTTGCGGGAGCAAACGCCCGGCGCGGGCCAATGCGGGTGCAGTGTGGGAACAGTGCCTGCGAATACGGGCGGCAGCGCAAGTGTTGCCCAGGCAACCGGAGACAGGCGAAAGAATGCTTCGCCCCGCTTCGGGTGCGGCGTTTCAAGGTTTGCCTGCCCATCTTGAAATAACGACAATACCAGCCGGGGTCGGCTGTTGGAATAAACAAAACAACGTGTGTTGGAGGGTGGTATGAGATTTCCCGAGTGCGAGTGCGTGTCTCCGCAGGAACATCGTCTGGCGGATCAGATTGAAGGGAAGGAAGATGAATTCCGCGAAGCGCACAATCGCGTGTTTCGTCTGGTAGAGCGTTTTGATGGACAAAAACCCCGCATTGACATTGAGCGGGCACTCTATTTTACGCAATCCATGGAAAAGACCGTTGGTCAGCCCCTTGTTTTGCGCTGGGCCAAGGCATTGATGCACATAGCGGAAAATATAACTGTTCATGTGCAGGACGATCAGCTTCTGCTTGGCCGTGCGGGGTGCATTGGTCGGCATGGCATTCTTTACCCGGAACTGGATGGCGACTTTCTTGATATTGCCGTACGCGACCTGCCTACCCGCGAAACTTCTCCTGCGGTTATTTCTCCTGAAGATGCGAAAATTGTCATCGAGCAGATTGCCCCTTTCTGGAAAGGAAAAACCTACCACGAGGCGTTGAACACCGCCCTGCCCGCAGAGGTTCACAAACTCACCTACGACGACCCGGAGGGCCTTGTTTCGCGCTTTATTGTGAATGAAACATCGTCGTTCCGTTCTTCCATCCAGTGGGTGCACGACTATGAAAAGGTATTGAAACGCGGCTTTATTGGAATAAAACAGGAAGCTGAAGAAAAACTGGCTGCCCTTGATGAAGCCAGCCCGGTTGATAGGGTGGACAAGCGCCCCTTCCTTGAGGCCGTTGTTCTTGTTTCCGATGCCATAATGCTGTGGGCGCGCCGGTATGCCGAACTCGCCAGAGCAAGGGCCGACAGGGAAACCGACCCGGCGCGAAAAAAAGAACTCCACATCATGGCTGCGAATGCAGCCCATGTACCGGCAAACCCGGCCCGGAATTTTTTTGAGGCTGTGCAGTCGCAGTGGTTTGTACAGATGTTTTCACGCCTGGAACAGAAAACCGGCACGACCATTTCCAATGGCCGGATGGATCAGTACCTCTACCCCTTTTACCGCGACGACATGGAAGCAGGGCGTATTACCGAAGAACAGGCCCTTGAACTTCTTGAGTGCATGTGGGTGGGCATGGCGGAATTCATCGACATGTACATTTCCCCAACCGGGGGAGCGTTCAACGAAGGCTATGCCCACTGGGAAGCCGTGACAGTGGGCGGGCAGACTCCAGACGGGCGCGACGCCACAAACGATCTTACCCATCTTTTCCTCAAATCCAAGCGCGAATTTCCTTTGCATTATCCAGACCTCGCTGCGCGCATCCATTCGCGCTCGCCCGAATCCTTTCTTTGGGATGTGGCTGAAACAATCAAGTTTGGTTCCGGTTTCCCCAAGCTTATCAATGATGAAGAAGTGATTCCCCTGTATGTTTCCAAGGGGGCAACCTTTGAAGAAGCCCTGGATTACGCTGTTTCCGGCTGTACCGAGGCGCGTATGCCCAACCGCGATACGTATACCTCTGGCGGAGCCTATGTAAACTTTGCCGCAGCCCTTGAAATGTCCCTGTATGACGGCAAAATGCAAAAGTTCGGCGATGCGCAACTGGGCATTGCCACGGGCAACGCCCGCGAATTCAAAACATGGGATGCCATGTGGAATGCGTACATGGCCCAGCATATGCTCTTTTTGCGTTCAGCCTTTACCCAGCAATATATAGTCAATAAAACCAGAGCCAGATGCTTTGCCCAGCCCATGGGGTCTGCCATACATGATCTGTGCATGAAGCATTGCATTGATTTGCATCAGGAGCATGTGCCCGATGGCCTGAACTTCGGCTACATGGAATTCATGGGCTACGGCACGGTTACAGATTCCCTTGCCGCCCTGAAAAAGCTGGTGTTTGAAGATAAAAAACTGACCATGAACCAGGTTATGGATGCGCTTGAGAGCAACTTTGAAGGCCATGAAGATGTGCGGCAGCTTCTGCGTTCCGCACCGTGTTACTGCAACAACGACCCCTATGCCGATGCCATTGCCCGCGAACTCGACCGCGTATCTGTAGAGTTTTCACGCAAATACAGTAAGGAGATGGGCATTTATAACGACATTCGCTATGTGCCCTTTACCTCGCATGTGCCCTTCGGCAAGGTTGTTTCCGCAACCCCCAACGGCCGTGTGGCCTGGTTCCCGCTGTCGGACGGTTCTTCCGCCTCCCACGGTGCGGATGTCAACGGCCCCACCGCCATTCTTCTTTCCAACAGTTCCACCAAGAACTATGGCCTGCGCGAAAGGGCTTCGCGTATGCTGAACATCAAGTTTACGCCCAAATGCGTGGAAGGAGATGAAGGCACAGACAAGCTGGTGTCCTTTATTCGCGCCTTTTGCGATTTGAAACTCTGGCATGTGCAGTTTAACGTCATCAACAGGGAAACCTTGCTGGCAGCGCAGAAAGACCCTGAAAAATACCGCAACCTGATTGTGCGTATTGCCGGGTACAGCGCGTATTTTGTCGACCTTTCCCCTGATTTGCAAAATGACCTGATTGCCCGCACAGGCCATGACGTAATGTAACCTTCATCAAAAGGCCCGGTGGCTTCACAAGGAGGCCGTCGGGCCGTGCCCGCCGGGAAGGCCGTTTCACGCGCTGTTACGACTCAACAATGAGGGATCTATGGGTTCTTTTGAGGATAAAAAGACAACAGGAATGGTTTTCAACGTACAGAAATATTCTGTGCATGACGGCCCTGGCATTCGTACAATAGTTTTTTTGAAGGGGTGCCCTCTCTCTTGTGTCTGGTGCAGCAATCCGGAATCCCAATCTCTGCTCCCCCAGCTTGCCTTCAATCAGGGCCGCTGCATCGGGCTTGACAAATGCACCCGGTGTATTGATGCCTGCCGGAAGGGGGCCATTACGCCTGCGCCGGAGAACACCCCAGCCATAAACCGCGATTTGTGCCGCCAGTGCGCAACGCTGGAATGCGCCGGTGCCTGCCCCTCGCAGGGGCTTATTGTGTATGGCGAAACCATGAAGGTAGAGACCATTCTGGACAAGGTGGAACAGGATTCCGTTTTTTACAAACGCTCAGGCGGGGGCATGACCCTTTCCGGTGGAGAGCCCCTTTTCCAGTCTGACTTTGCCCTGGCTCTTTTGCGGGAAGCGAAAAAACGCCGGATAAAAACCGCCATTGAAACCTGCGGCGCGGTTTCATGGGAAGTTCTTTCTGCTGCGGCGGGCCTGCTCAATTCGGTACTCTTTGACATAAAGCACACTGACAGCGCGAAACATAAAGAAGCAACCGGGGGCGGGAACGAGGCCATTATAAACAACCTGGAACGCCTGCTGGCCGAATTTCCCAAATTGCCCGTGCTTGTGCGTACTCCGGTAATTCCCGGCTTCAATGATTCAGATACGGTGGCAGAGCAGATAGGGCGGCTTCTTGCCGGGTATGGGAATGTCACTTACGAGGCTTTGGCCTATCACAGGCTCGGCACGCAAAAGTATGTCTTTTTGGGAAGGGAATACCCCATGGGCGAAGAGTCTCTGCCCAGGGAAGCAGCCGGGAGATTCCAGCGAACCGTAGAGGCTGCCCGCGCAGGTTGAGGTTTTGGGTATATCCACTTTGAAAGTGTATTTAGCCCCACCGCTGATGCAGTGGGGCTTCTGTGGACCAGCGCTTAGCCATTATCAAGCAAGTGGTTGCGGTCTTACTTGAAATTTGCCTTGTCCAGATGCGCATATTTGGGCAGGAACCGTGTGGGCAGAGCAAGGGCATCGCGTCTGAAAGGCGGAGCGAGTTTCCAGCCGTCTGTCATTATTTCGATGACAGCGGGTCTGCGGTTTTTCCTTGCGGTATCCAAAGCGTCTGCCAAATCTTTCTGGTTGTTGACAGTGTAGCCGTCGGCACCCATGGCTTCGCCGATTTTCGCATACGATTTCGACCAGATGTCCGCACCCACGAAGCGGTTGTTGTAGAAATCTATCTGGTTTTTCTTTTCAGCGCACCATGCGCCGTTGTTGTACACAGTGGCAATAACGGGCAGGTTGTACTGGCAGGCGGTGGGTACTTCAAAAAGGCTCATGCCCCATGCGCCGTCGCCAACTATGGAAACAACCGTGTCTTCCGGGCAGGCCAACTGGGCCCCCAAGGCGGCCTGATAGGCAAACCCTGTGTTGCCGAAGGTCAGGGTGGCCACATGGCGCTTGGTGTTTTTGAAACGCAGGTAACTGTTGGCCGTGGAAGAGGTATTGCCGATGTCCGTGGTGGCAATGGCGTTGGTATCGGTAATGAACTTGCCCACCACTTCAAGAGCCTTGCGGGGGTGCATTCTGCCAGCTTCGCACGGCTCGTCCGCAATGGCGGCAATTTCCCTGTACCAGTCGTCAAGCTCGCCCTTCACCAGGTTGTACACCGGGGCAAGGTCTGCCTTGGCCTTCACAGAAGCGCGCAGGCGTTCAAAAAGCTCTACTGAGGCGTCTTTGGCGTCGGCGCACAGGCCAACGGCAACAGGGTGGGTTTTGGCAATGTGGCGCGGGTTGATGTCAATCTGCACGATTTTTGCCGTTTTGGGGAAATAGGTGATATCATACTGGGGCAAGGTGCCAAAATACGACAGGCGTGTGCCCACGGCCAGAATAACATCGGCTTTCTGCAGGATGCGCATGGCAGCCTTGGAACCCATGTAGCCGATGGGGCCTGTCCAGAGTGGATGGTCGCAGGGGAAGGCGTCATTATGCAGGTAGGTGGTGGCAACGGGCGCGCCCAGGTATTCGGCCATGGCCTTGATGGTTTCAACGCAGCCGGAATCCACAACGCCCCGGCCTGATACAATGACGGGGTTTTTGGCATTTTTCAGCACTTCAACGGCCGCGGCGAAATGTTCCGGGTTGCCGATTCCGCCCGGAGCAACACGATACTGGGAAGGATCGAGAATATCTTCATCAAGCTCGCCATAAAAGAAATCGCGAGGAATATCCACCAGTACGGGGCCGCGTTCCGCATAGGCAATGCGGAAGGCCGTGCGCAGAATGTCGGCAGCGCGTTTGGGATGGGGTACGCGCAGGGAAGCCTTGGTTATTGGTTTGAACAGGTTCCATGTGTCGCATTCCTGAAAACCGTCCCAGCCAACGGAAATGGTGCCGGCACTGGGCGAAAGCACAATCATGGGAGTGTGGGCCATGTTGGCCGTGGCAACGGCTGTAACATAGTTTGTAATGCCCGGGCCATTTTGCCCTATTACCACCCCGGCCCGGCCCGTAAGGCGGGCGTAGGCGTCTTCCATATGACCGGCAGTCTGCTCGTGGCGCACAGAGATAAATTCAATTCCCGCAGCGGGAAAAAGATCCAGCAAATCCATAAAGGCAGAACCAAGAATACCGCTCACATGGTTTACGCCCTCTTGCACGAGAACTTCGGCCATTGCTTCGCTAGGTGTCATTTTTGGCATAGTTGCAACTCCGTAACAGTTTGATGTTTATTTCTCTTGTATAGTTTCCAGAGCATTTTCAAAGTGAAAAGGCTCAGGGGCGCACTGACCGGGGGACACGGACAGAACAGGCGAGGGGTATAGCAACCACTCATTTTCTATCGCTAATGCAGGTATCGCGCCAAAAGCGGCCTTGCACATTTATCGGGTAAAAAACAGTACCATACGGCTGATGACCAGGGGGGAGTCCGGGCAAACTGCCTTGCCTTACTGTCTGGACAAGCAGACAGTAGTCAGGCTGCCCAAACAGACGGCGAAGAGAGTGCAGGGTGGCGAGAGCCCTTGCAAGGGGAATTGCGCTATTTGCCAGGAAAGGGAATGTTGCCCGACTCATCGGCAAGACGCGAGCAGTTTTCTCTTGTGACGTTGAATTTTTTGAGCTTTTCATACATCGTGGCGCGGGAAATGCCAAGCCGTCTGGCAGACTGGCTCACATTCCAGTTATGCTCCTGAAGGGTCAGGATGATAATGCGGAGTTCGTTGTTGGAGAGCATGGACTGAAGGCTTATTTGCGCAGGGGCCGTTTGCGAACTGGGTACCGGGCATTCGCCGAAATCGTTAATTATTTCATGGGGAAGATCTCCCATTTCAATAAGATTCCCCCGGCAAAGGCTTAAGGCCCTTATTATGGCATTGCGCAATTCCCTGATATTTCCGGGCCAGCAGTGTTCCTGAAGCAGGGACATGGCGCTGTCGGTTACCTTGACATTGTCCCGGCCCAGGCGTTTGAGCAGATGTTCCACCAAAAGGGGAATATCTTCACGCCGGTCATACAGGGAAGGCACATTGAGCGTGAGGGAATTGATTCGGTAATACAGGTCTTCCCTGAAGGTTCCCTCACGAATCATGACCCGTAAATCCCTGTTGGTGGCCGATATGATCTGAAAGTTCACGTTGCGGGGCTGGGAAGAGCCTACCCGGTAAAGAACATGATCTTCCAGAACCCGCAGCAGCTTTGCCTGGGCTTCAAGGGGCGTGTCGCCCACCTCATCCAGAAAGAGGGTTCCCTTGTCGGCGAGCTCAATTTTCCCCACCATGCCATCTTTGTGCGCCCCGGAAAAGGCTCCGGGGGCATAGCCAAACAGTTCGGTTTCAAAAAGCTCTTTGGGAATGGCCGCGCAGTTGATGCTGACAAAGGGGCCTTCCTTGCGCGGGCTTTCGCAGTGCAGGGCGTTTGCGGCCAGTTCCTTGCCGGTTCCTGTGGCCCCGGTTACCAGCACCGGCAAATCAACTTGCGCGTACCGCACCAGAAGATTGCGAAAATGCGCTATGGCTCTCCCTTCGCCCAAAATGGACTGCAGCGAGAATTTGGGCGAGAGCGCACTCTGGATGCGCCTTTTGTACGAGTTGATTTTATTGTCAAGATAGGAAATCCGCTGCGCCACCACATTGTATTCTTCGCGCGAACTGAACAGGGTGTAGGAGAGCATTCCGGCTATCCGGTCGCCATCCATGAACGGCAGCCGGTTGACCACAATAACCCTCTCCTCCCCATTTGGGCCCTTGAACGAACGCAATTCGCCCATTTCCGCCTGCCCGGTAGCGGTAACCTGCGGAGCGCGGGAATCGGGGATAAAGTCGGTGATGGGCCGGCCCAAAACCTCGTCAACGGTGGCGTTCAGATAGTGCGCGTACGCATCGTTGATAAACCGGACAATATAATGATCATCTGTTACAAACACCCCCGTAGTCAGACTATTGAGAATGCGCTCAAGTAACAGTTCTTTATTTTCGGTGTCGAAAGGAGGCTCCGACATTATAAACCTGCGAATATTATAAATAAATATATAAAAGAGATTGCCGGGCACTCATGCGAAAGTTTTGTCAAGCGGGCAAGTTCCGCGTCACCTGTTGATATGATTGTCCCATAGTATGCACCATGTTGTCTCCTGAATCAAGCACGAAATGCTCTTCTGCATTCTGTGCTTCTCTGTTTTTGGGTTCATCCAGTTTTCCAGACAGTGCCTGTGTCCGACTGTTTGGACAGGCAGACAGTTTCTTCGCCATTTGTTGCCTTCTCACAGCCTTGGGCAAAATAGTTGATTATACTCGTATGGTTTCCAGCACTGCGCATTTAGGCATGATTTTTGCCTGATTGTGAAAAAAGGCGCAATTTCCGGCAACGCCAGGCCGCGCCTTCAGACACCCGCTGACAGGGGGACCACAGAATCTGTGCTGTCGGCAACAGTGACGATCTGGCGCAGGGTAAAGGTTTGTTTTTTCATCAATTAACACCAACACAGCATGTGGAGGTTTCATGAAAAGCGTAGATGAGCTTCTTGCAGCAGCCCGCAAGGCGCAGGCGCAGATAGCGGACTATACACAGGAACAGATCGACGAAGTGTGCCTGGCTGTGGGCTGGGAAGTGTATAACGACCACAACGTGGACATCCTTGCCCGTATGGCGGTTGATGAAACCGGCTACGGCAACTACGAAAGCAAGGTGACCAAGCACAAGCGCAAGGTGGGCGGCGCCATGCATGATGTTCTGGCCGCCAAAACCGTTGGTTGCATAGAACGCGACCCCGCAACAGGCATTTCCAAATACGCAAAGCCCGTTGGCGTTATCTGCGGCATCCTCCCCGCCACAAACCCCACCGCCACCTGCGGCGGCAAGGCCATTGGCATGCTCAAGGGCCGTAACGCGGTTATTTTCAAACCCAGCTCCCGGGCCTCGGAATGCACCCGGCTGGCCATTGACATGATGCGGGCCGGGCTGCGCCGCGTGGGCGCCCCTGAAGACCTGCTGCAGTATATAGAGCTGCCGGAAAGGGAAGCAACCCAAGAGCTTATGATGAAATGCGACCTCATTGTCGCAACAGGCAGCGGCCCTCTTGTGAAGGCGGCCTATTCCAGCGGCACTCCGGCCTACGGCGTGGGCGCGGGCAATGCCGTTGCCATCATTGCCGAAGACGCGGACGTAGCCGATGCAACGGCCAAGATTCATTCCAGCAAAACCTTTGACCACGCCACCTCCTGCTCCTCTGAAAACGGCCTGATCATCGTGGACGCGGTGCTTGAACAGTCGCTCGCCTGCTTCAAAAAAATCGGCACCCATATCTGCACTGAAGAAGAAACGGCAAAACTCAAAGAATATATGTGGGTTCCCAATAAAAAGGGAAAAATCTCCCTGAACGAAAACGCCATAGCCCAGTCTGCCAAAGTCATTGCCGCCGCTGCGGGCATTACTGTTGACGCCAACACGAGCATGATTCTGCTTGAAAGCACCGATGATCCCCGCTTTGACCAGTGGGCCCAGGAAAAGATCTCGCCCGTGCTCAACTACTACCGGGCCAAAGACATGGACGAGGCCATTGCCAAACTCAAAATTCTCACCTCGCGGGTGGGGCCGGGCCATTCCTGCGGCATACACACCTTCAAACAAGAGTATATCGAGCGACTGGGTCTGGAAATGCGCACCAGTCGCATCACCGTGCGCCAGCCCATGGCAGCGGCCAACGGCGGCCATGCCTTCAACCGCATGCCCTCCACAGCCACCCTTGGCTGCGGAACCTGGGGCGGCAATATTACCACTGAAAACGTACACTGGAAACACTTTATCAACATCACCTGGGTGAACGAACCTGTGGAACCCTGGGAATTCAGCGAAGATATCTGGGCCGATTTCCATAAAAAGTATCCTAACGAGTGAGCTTTTTTTGAAATTTTTACCCATTCTGCAAGGAAACACACTATGAAACTATTTGAATACCAGGCAAAAGAAGCATTTGCGGCAGCAGGTATACCCATTCCCAAAGGGGTCATGGCTACCGCTTCTCCGGGTGAGGTGGAAAACGCCGTCAAGACTGTCGGAACGCCCTGCGTTATCAAGTCGCAGGTGCTTCAGGGCGGCCGGGGCAAGGCCGGTTTGATCCAGTTTGCCAAGACAGGGGAAGAGGTTCTGAAAAAGGCCGATGAACTCTTCAACTCGCCCCACGGCGTTCGCAAGCTGCTTGTTGAAGAAGCGGTGAACATTGACCGCGAGCTGTATCTTTCCATTGTGCTCGACCCGGTGGATGCCGAGGCGCGTTTCATTGCCTGCGCCGAAGGCGGAGTTGAAATTGAAACCCTTGCTGTTGAACAACCGGACAAGATTGTTACGGTTCCTGTGAACATTGACTGGGGCCTTATGCCGCACCATTTGCGGGAACTCACCTTCGGGCTGAAGCTGGAAGGCGATGTCGCCAAGACCGTAAGCGCCGTAGCCACCAGTCTTTTCAAGGTATTTCGCTCCACCGGGGCGGAACTCGCGGAAATCAACCCCCTGTTCATTACCAAAGAGGGCGCGGTTATCGCTGGTGACGGCAAGCTCATTATTGACGATTCCATAGGCGATTTGCGGACAAAATACCCACTTGCCCCGGAATATTTCGACACGCCCACAGAATACGAGGCGGCCCTTGAGGGCATTCCCTATCTTCAGTTTGACGGCGACATAGCCCTGATGTGCGCAGGCGCGGGCCTTACCACCACGGTTTTCGACCTTATTCACTATGCCGGCGGCACTGTGGCCAACTACCTGGAATTTGGCGGGCCGAACTACACCAAAGCCCTGCAGGCCATGCAGCTTTGCCTGAAAAACCCGAGCAAGGTCATTCTGGTTGTCACCTTTGGCACCATTGCCAGGGCCGATGTCATGGCAAACGGCCTTGTGGAAGCCATTAACCAGCTCAAACCCAGTGTACCCATTGTTACCTGCATTCGCGGCACGAACGAGGAAGAGGCCTTTGCCACGCTGCGGGCTGCCGGTCTTGAACCATTGTCTGAAACCGAAGTTGCCGTACAGCGCGCCGTCGATATTGCTGCCGGGAGGGTGTAATGAGTATTTTTATTGATGAAACAACCACTGTGGCCGTTCAGGGCGCTACCGGCAAGGAAGGCAGCTACTGGATGCAGCACATGAAAGACATGGGCACAAAGGTCGTCTTTGGCGTTACCCCCGGCAAGGAAGGGCAGAACGTGGGCGGCATACCCATTTACCATTCGGTGCAGCGCGGCATGAAAGAGGCCCCGGCGGAACTTTCCATGCTCTTTGTTCCGCCAAGGTTCACCAAGGACGCGGTCTTTGAGGCCCTGGACGCGGGCATCAAAAAAATTGTCACCATTGCCGAAGGCATTCCCCTGCACGAAGCCATACAGATACGCAAGGCAGCCCTCTCCTGCGGGGCTATGGTCATAGGCGGCAACACCTCGGGCATCATTTCTCCCGGCAAGGCCATGGCCGGTTGCATCCCCTTCTGGATAGAGCGTGTCTACAAGGTTGGAACCGTTGGCGTTATGACCCGCAGCGGCTCTCTCACCAACGAGGTGACCGCCGAAGTGGTCAAGGGCGGCTTTGGCGTGACCACCCTCATGGGTGTTGGCGGCGACACCACCCCCGGAACCCGCTTTGCCGAACTTCTTCCCCTGTATGAGGCAGACCCTGCCACAGAAGCCGTTGTCATCATTGGCGAACTTGGCGGCAGCATGGAAGAGGAGGTTGCCGAGGCCATGGAAGCGAAAATATTCACCAAACCCCTTGTGGCCTTCATTGGCGGGCGCACGGCCCCGGAGGGCAAACGCATGGGTCATGCCGGGGCTATTGTGTCTGGCGGCAAAGGTACGGTAAAAGGGAAGGTAAAAGCCCTCGAAGCGGCAGGTGCCCTTACGGCGGCCAAGCCAAGCGAAGTGGGCAAACTTTTACGTGAACTCGTGGTAAAAGCCTGACGGGTTTTGTCTGAATTTCATGCGGGGAATGAGATGAAAAGGCACGGTTACGGGCAGAAGGCGTTTCCGGAACATTTCCGGAAGGCATTTGTTCTGCCCGGTGCAAAGAGCCTCTCAAACAACGCATGTCACCATATAAGGAGCGTCTATGCTTGAAACCCTATCGTACTTGTCCTTTCTGAGCGATCCATACATCCTGCTCATCATGTCGCTGGGCACCCTGGCCGGGGTCTTTCTGGGTGCCATGCCGGGCGTCAGCCCGACCATGGCCGTGGCCCTGCTTGTACCCATGACCTTTTACATGGACCCGCGCACCGGGCTCATTCTGCTTGGAACAGTCTATTCCAGTGCCGTGGCCGGTGGCGGCATCACGGCCATTCTCATCAATGTTCCCGGCGCTCCCGCCTCCATCGCCACCCTGATAGACGGCTACCCCATGGCCAAAAACGGGCGGGCCTGGGAGGCGTTGTGCATCACCTTCTGGTACTCGATGATCGGCGGGATCATGGGCGTGCTGGCCATGATCTGGTTCACCCCCATTCTGGCCGCTTTCGCCATGAACTTCGGCCCGGCCCAGCTTTTCTGGGTGACCATTTTCGGTATCACCATCATATCCGGCCTATCCGGCGGCAATGTGATGAAAGGGCTTTTTGTCGGGCTTTTCGGTATGCTCATAAGCTGCATCGGCTACAGCCCCATGCTTGGCGAACCGCGCTATGTGTTCCATGAGGTGCTGACCAGCGGCATCTCCATTGTGCCCGTGCTTGTGGGCATGTTTGCCATTCCCCAGGTGCTCGACCTTGCGGAAAACCTGCACAACCTTTCGGGCGAAAACCGCCTCAGGCTGATGGAACAGGCCAGATCGGGCGGCGCAAGGCCCAAGGGCACCCTGCTTAAAGTCATCCTCAACATTCGCTACTGGTGGAAAACCGTGCTCTCCGGTCTGGGCATTGGCCTCAGCATAGGCGTCATTCCCGGTGTCGGCGCGAACGCTGTCGGGCTTATCGCCTACGACTACGCCAAAAAAATGGACAAAAACCCGGAAAACTGGGGCAAGGGCGAACCCCAGGGCGTTGTTGCCTCGGAAACCGCCAACAACACCACGGTCGGCCCGGCCCTCATTCCCCTGCTGACCCTCGGCGTTCCCGGCAGCCCCACAGCCGCCGCGCTGCTGGGCGGCCTGCTCATCCACGGCCTTTTTCCCGGCCCTGATCTGTTCACCAAGCACCGTGAAATAACTCTGACCTTCATGGCCGGCCTGCTGGCGGCCCAGGTCTTCATGTGCGTCGGCGGTCTGCTCATTTCCCGTTATTCCCAGCATATCACCAAGGTTCCCGCCCTCATCATGATAGCGGCGGTTTCCGTATGCGCGGTGGTGGGCTCGTACGGGGTGCAGAACAGCATGGATGACGTCTTCATCATGCTCGGCCTCGGGCTGCTGACCTTTGGCCTTATCAAGCTGGACTTCCCGGTGGCCCCGATGGTGCTGGGCGTTGTGCTTGGCCCCATTGCCGAGGAAAACTTCCTGCGCGGCAAGCTCATAGCCGAAGCGGGCGACGGCATGTTCCAGTTCTTTTTCACCGGCAACCTCAATTTGGTGTTCATTGCCATCTGCGCCCTTTCCATCTTGTGGGGCATCTATGCGGAATACCGCAGTTACCATCGCAACAAGGCCGTGGCCGCACCGGAGGTGACATCATGAGCGACAGACTGAAAGAGTATATTTCCATCGCTGTCATGCTCGCTTTGACCGGCTTTTTCTATGTCCTTACGCCAGCGGAAGTGGAATCCGGAGGTTCCATTTTCCCCGTAGTTCTCATGGGCCTGATGCTTTGCCTGATCGCGCTCAAAGGGATCTCGGATTTTCTCAACCCCAAATCCAGAGAAGCGAACAAGAACATCGACCTGGCGGCCAGGGCGAACCTGCCGCGTTTCTGGATTATTCTGCTTTCCATTGCCGCCTATGTCATTGCGGTGGATTATATCGGCTTTTACGTTTCGAGCTTTATCTTCTTTTTCTGCCTCACTGTAGGCGTGCAGTATGAAAAGCGCACTCCGCGCGGTCTCCTCATACGCTTTGCCGTGGTAACCCTTTTCATGATCTTCCTCTATGTTCTGTTCACAAAGATACTTCTGGCCTCATTACCCAAAGGCATTTTCTTTTAATTCACCCGATAACCCTCAGGAGAACAATATGAAAAGATTTCTCATGCTTACCTGCCTCATGGTTCTGATGGCGGCCCCGGCATCCTTTGCCGCAGGCCCGAAAGACTACCCCGGAGGCCCCATCAGCCTTATTGTCTGCTATTCCGCTGGCGCGGCTACCGACTTCCAGGCCAGAATCGTCAGTATGCCCGCCGGCAACGACAAATACTTCGGTCAGCCCATTGTCATTATCAACAAACCCGGCGCTGGCGGCATGACCGGCTGGAACTGGATGGTGGAAAAGGGCAGCACCGACGGCCTGACCATGACCGCCTACAACCTGCCCCACCTGGTGGCCCAGTCTCTGGTGCAGAAACCCAAGTTTACCGTGGAATCCTTTGAACCCCTCGCCAACTGGGGGACGGACCCGGCCGTACTGGTAGTGCCCATGGACAGCCCCTTCAAGACCGTGGATGACCTTATCAAGCACGCCAAGGCCAACCCCGGCAAACTGACCATGAACGGTGCCGGTCTTTATGTGGGGCACCACATTGCCACCTTGCAACTGCAAAAGGCCGCCGACATCAAGGTGACCTATGTGCCCGAACAGGGTGCGGCCGATGCCCTGAGTTCGCTGTATTCCAAGACCATTATGGCTGGCTTCACCAACCTGGCCGACGCCTACCGCGCTCAGGATCGCCTGCGCATTCTTGCCATTGCCGACCTGCAACGCCACGCTTTTCTGCCCGATGTAGCCACCTTCAAAGAACTTGGCGTTGACATTGACAACACCAGTGTGAACTTCCGCGGCTTTGCCTTCCCTGCGGGCGTTCCGGCGGAGATTGTCGACTATGCGGCCAAAACCGTGGAAGCCATGTTCAATGACCCCATGGTTGTGTCCAAGATGAAGGAAAGCGGCAGCCCGCTGACGATCATTCCCCGCGAGGAAGTGAAAAAGATTATGGCCCACCAGAAAGAGGTGCTGGCGGAACTGCTGCTCAAAGATAAAAAGTAGGCTGGCAAGCTCACCCATCCTGTGCGCCGGGGGCCATCTTGCCCCCGGCGCTTCGTAAAAACCTCCTGTTCAACGGATATGCCCCCATCAAAGTAGACAAAGGAAGAAAGCCCCCCCAGGCTGAAACTTTGAAAACCTGAAAGGGGTTACGCGGGAGAAGCACCCAAGCAAAAAATGGTAATAGCTGGCTACGTTGGTATCTCTGCTTGCAGGTCTGTTGATAGCGTTCCAGTGCCAACAAAAATACCAACTTTTCGTTGGTATGCCTATAGCCCAAACGAGACTGCAAGAGACTGGCAATCTCCATAAAAGCGAAGTCCCGCAAGGCTTTTCAGGCTTTGCGGGACTTCGTGAGATTGAACTATGGCTGGGCTACTAGGACTCGAACCTAGATTAACGGAGTCAGAATCCGTCGTCCTGCCAATTGAACGATAGCCCAATGCGGAAAAGAGCTTTAGCCTCTCTGGGGCAACCTTGTCAACAGTTATGTTGGGCTCTTTTGCCGTGATGCCGCGTCAGGCTTGCTTTGTTCGGCGGGGTAGGACCGAAGAGTCCAACCCACGCCTCACAAAGGCTGCGCCTTCCTTGCCTGACGGCAAAATCCCTCCAACATCTGCTGATGGGGTCTTTCGCCGTGATGCCGCGTCAGGCGGCACTACAGCCCTTTGCGGCGGATCAGTTCCACAGTGTCGATGACCCGGTGCGAATACCCCCACTCGTTGTCATACCAGCTGACAAGTTTGGCCACCTTGGGGCTGACCATTTCCGTGTATTCCGCATCAACGATGCTGGAATGGGAATTGCCCTTGAAATCCATGGAAACAAGGGGCTCTTCGCAGAATTGCATGATGCCCTTGAGCGGCCCCTCGGCGGCCTTTTTCAGCACGGCCCGCAGGGTTTCGGTGTCTGTTTCCTTTTCCAGCACGGCGGTGAAATCCACCAGCGAAACTGTGGGCGTGGGTACGCGCAGGGCAAAGCCGGAGAATTTGCCCTTGAGTTCGGGAATGACCTTGGCAACCGCCTGGGCCGCTCCTGTGGTTGTGGGAATGATGCTGAGGCCCGCAGCCCGCGCGCGGCGAAGATCAGAATGCGGCAAATCAAGAATGCGCTGGTCGTTGGTGTAGGAATGTATGGTGGTCATTATGCCCTGGGCAATGCCAAATTCCTTGAAAAGCACATACGCCGCAGGCGCGAGGCAGTTGGTGGTGCATGAGGCAATGGAAATGACCGAGTGCTTTGCCGGGTCGTAGGCATGCTCGTTGACGCCCATAACAAGGGTTAAGTCCTCGTTTTTGGCGGGCGCGGTGATGAGAATTTTTTTCGCCCCGTTTTCAATATGCACCCTGGCCTGTTCGGCGGTTTTGAATATCCCGGTGGATTCGACAACCACATCCACGTCAAGGTCTTTCCAGGGCAGAGCCTTGGGGTCGCGCAGGCTCAAGCTTTGAATTGTCCAGTCGCCAACAGTGACGGTGTCACCATTGATTACCGATTCAAAGGCGGCCTGTCCGTAAGAAGAATCATATTTGAGCAGGTGAAAGTTTGTGGCGGTCGGGCAGAGGTCGTTTACAGCCACAATTTCAGCAGTATCACGGTATTTTTCATACATTGCCCGGAATACCTGCCGACCGATACGCCCGAACCCGTTAATGGCAACACGAATTTTTTTCATGGAATACCCCGTTCTGCAAAGTTGGCATGCCGGGAAAACCCCTCGCAGCCGTAGAATGTGCTGAATTTTCAGGTGAAATACCTGACCGCCTCCCCTTTGCACCGGAAGGCGGAGCGGTTGCACCGCCCGAGGGCGATGGGAAGAAACGCGCAACGCCGGAAAGATACAGAATAGTATCTCCTATTTTACTGTGAAAATCCAGTGCTTTTATCAGACCGGGCAATCCTGGCAAAAATTTTTCGTCGTGCGGGGTGAGGGCGGCAAAGCAGGTTGCGGTCAGAAAGGAATTCTTGCATGTGGAGGGGAAACAATTTATGAAATTTTGCCCTCCGGGGCGGGTCTGCCCCCGCTTCCCCGCTTTTGCCCGAACAGCCGGGCGGGCATTTTTGGTACTTGACATCCTCGCCGTACTATAGAAGTGTGCGCATTCCCGGTGCGGAAAATTCAGGCCCGGAACAATTCAGGATATGTTCCAGAGCGTGTCCACTCAAAACGCAGGCCCGGCCTGCGGCGTACTGTGCAGAGAACAGTGTTTCTGACAAGCAAGGGGCCTCTATGGCAAGAGACTTGATTATTGTGGAATCACCCGCCAAGGTGAAGACCATTCGGAAATTTTTGGGCAACAACTATGATGTGCAGGCCAGTGTGGGCCATGTGCGCGATTTGCCCACAAAGACCCTCGGCGTGGATGAAAACAACGGTTTTGCCCCCCAGTATCAGGTGATTACCGGCAAGGAAAAGGTGGTCAACGGCCTGCGGGATGCGGCGGCCAAGGCCGACAAGGTCTACCTCGCCCCTGACCCGGACAGGGAAGGAGAGGCCATTGCATGGCATGTGGCCTCGCTTATCAAGGACAAAAACACCAATATCAAGCGCATTCTTTTTAACGAAATTACCGCCAGGGCCGTGAAAGAGGCCCTGAACAACCCCCGGCCCCTTGATGAAGCTCTTTTTGATGCCCAGCAGGCCCGGCGGGTGCTGGACCGTCTTGTGGGCTACAAAATTTCCCCCCTGCTCTGGCAGAAGGTGAAGCGCGGCATTTCCGCCGGGCGGGTGCAGTCTGTGGCCCTGCGCCTCATTGTTGACCGCGACACGGAACGCCGGGCCTTTGTGCCCGAAGAATACTGGCCCTTCAAGGCCCTTTTCGCGGCAGACGAGCCGCCCGCCTTTCAGGCTGATCTGCACAAGGTGGACGGCAAAAAGCCGGCCATCGGCAACGAAAAGGCCGCCCTCGCCCTTGAGGCCCGAATCAGCGGCAAGCCCTTTACCGTGGCCTCTGTTGAGGTGAAAGAGCGCGAACGCACCCCTGTGCCGCCCTTCATTACCTCCACTCTTCAGCAGGCGGCGAACCAGCGGCTTGGCTACCCGGCAAAGCGCACCATGAACATTGCCCAGCGGCTGTACGAGGGGCTTGACCTTGGCGAGCGCGGCACCACCGCGCTTATCACCTACATGCGTACCGATTCCGTGCGTATTTCCGACGATGCCAGGGCTGCGGCGAAGAGCTTTATTGAATCGACCTGGGGGCCGGAATATTACCCGAAAAAGGCCAGGGTGTTCAAGTCCAAGGGCAGCGCCCAGGATGCGCACGAAGCCATCCGCCCGGTGGATGTGAGCATTACGCCGGACAGTGTGAAAAGCCTTGTCGCCCCTGATCAGTTCCAGTTGTACCGCCTGATATGGACGCGCTTTGTGGCCTCGCAGATGGCCGGGGCGCGGGTGCAGGATACCATTGTCATTGCCGAACACGAAAAGGTGCAGTTCCGTTCCCGTGGCGAGCGGGTGCTCTTTCCCGGCTTTTTTGTGCTCTCGCCCCAGCGTGGGGATGATGTGGTGGAACTGCCGCCCCTGGCCCAGGGGCAGGGCTTGACCCTTTCCAAGCTGCACAAGGAGCAGAAATTTACCCAGCCCCCTGCGCGGTACACCGAGGCCTCTCTGGTGCGGGAACTGGAAGAAAAGGGCATTGGCCGCCCCTCGACTTACGCCAGCATCATTGCCACCCTGCTTGACCGCGAGTATGCCATGCTTGAAGACAAGCATTTCACGGCCACAGACCTTGGCACCGTGGTTGCCGAACTGCTCACCGCCTATTTTGGCGAACTTATGGACGTGGGTTTTACTGCCCAGATGGAAGAAAACCTGGACAGGGTGGCCGAGGGCGAGGTGAACTGGGTGGAGCTTCTGACCCGCTTTGCCGAAACCTTCAACCCCACTCTGGAGCAGGCCGCTGTGGCCATGCGTTCCGTGAAGGCGGGAATGCCTTCGGGCCTCGCCTGCCCGCAGTGCGGCAAGGATACGGTTATCAAGTTCGGCAAGGCCGGGGCGTTTCTGGCCTGTTCCGGCTACCCGGAATGTTCCTTTACCAGTGATTTTGTGCGTTCGGAAGACGGCACGGTGCAGATTGCCGAGCGGGAAAAGCCCGCCTTTGAGGTTGTGGGTGTCTGCCCTGACTGCAAGGGCGCCCTTGTGATCAAAAAGGCCCGCACAGGCAGCCGTTTTGTCGCCTGCGCCAATTACCCTGAATGCCGCCATGCAGAGCCGTTTTCCACGGGCGTGCGTTGCCCGCGCTGTGAAAGCGGCATGATAGTGGAGAAGAGTTCCAAGCGGGGCAAGGTGTTTTATTCGTGCGACCAGTACCCAAAATGCGATTATGCCCTGTGGGATCACCCGGTGGCCGGGGCCTGCCCCAAGTGCCATTCGCCGGTGCTGGTGCGAAAAACCCTGCGCGGGGGGAAAGTGGTCATTGCCTGCCCGGAAAAGTCGTGCCGCTATACAGCCAGCGATGGCGGCGGAGAGGACGAATAGAGCCTTTTCACTTTGAAAATGCTCTAACGGACGATGGCGGGAGCCTCGTCCGCGCAAAGGAGGAGTAGGCGAAATGCATTTTCGCCGCCAACTCCGAGTGCAGCGTTTCAAAGTTCCATTGCCTCAGGCCGATTCTACTCCCGCTCCAACTCCTGATTCCATACAAGCCGCGCCTGAAAGCGCGGCTTTTGTTGTTCGCCGCCCTCGGGGGCAGGGTCGTTGGGGGCAAGGGAAAAGAGCAGGGAGTAGCCATGCAGGGCCGCCACCTGTCGGGCGATGGAGAGGCCGAGGCCGCTGCCCCTGGTATGCTGGCCCCGAGGCCGGAAAAAGCGTTCTCCAAGCCGGGAAACATCGGGCATGGGCGCTGCGGGGCAGGTGTTTTCAAGGGTCAGCCCATGGGGGGTGAGGGTGGCCTCTATGGTTCCGCCGGGGGGCGCATAGCGCACGGCGTTGTCAAAGAGGTTCCGCAGAAGCAGGGCGCACAGTTCGTTGTCGCCTTGCCGGGGGGCGGGTGAGCCGGTTATTTCGAGGCTCAGGGCAAGGTTCTTTTTTTCCGCCTGCGGGCGATGGCTGTCCATGGCCTCTTCCAGCAGCAGGGGCCAGTGCAGCAGCGATTCGTCGTCGGGGGCGTCTTCCTTTCCCGCGTGAGCTTCCTGCCCGGCGGGCGGGGCGGCCCTGTGTTCCGGGGCAGAGTCCGCGCCACGGGTTTTTTCCTGCTGGTCACGGGTTTCGTCAAGGGCGTCAAGGCGCGACAGGGTGAGCAACTGGCCGACGAGGTGACTGCTTGTGTCTATTCCGGCAACAAGGTTGTTCAGGGCTTTTTCGCGCACGGCCTCGTCATCGTTCGCGGCAAGGGCCACTTCGGCCTGAACGCGCAGGGCCGCAAGGGGGGTTTGCAATTCGTGGGCGGCATTGGCGGTGAAGGCGCGTTCTCTCACAAGGGTGTTGCCCATTTTCAGGAAGAGGCGGTCAAGGGCCATGACAAGGGGAACAATTTCGCGTGGCACGGGCGGCCCGCCAAGGGGCGAAACATTTTCGGGCTTGCGGGCCGCAAGGCGGCGTCTGAGGTGTTGCAGGGGGGCAAGCTCGTGGTTGACAATAAGCACAAGGCCCGCAATGAGCACGAAGACCATGGCGGCCCACGGGTAAAGCTGCCGGGCCAGCAGGGCAAGGGCAATGCCCCTGCGGTAGCCGAGGTGCTGACCAACGCAGACAAGGTGTTTTCCGTTGGCAGAGGGCAGGCAGACCAGCCGCCATTGTTCCTTGGAGCCGATTATGCTGGAATCGGTGAACCCGCTTGAATCCGGGCGGAAAATGAAGTTGCTCCCGTTCTGCCCGTCGCTCAGCTGCACCATGCCCGAGCGGTCAAATATGGCAAAGCCCAGGGCCTCGGCATCATAGTTGCCCGCGAACATGGTTGAGTCCGTATCCGGAAGGAGTTCCGGGGGTATGGTACTGAAAATTTGCCTGTTTTGCAGCAATTCGGCTGTATCGGGCAGGGTGTCTCCCAGTTCCTGTACATCCACAAGGGTGAGTAATTTGGCAAAGAGAAGGAGATGGGTATCAAAAAACTCGTCAGTATATTTCCGGCAGGCATACCATGACATTACAGCCCCGCACACCCAGGTGGCGAGAACAAGGGCCGAGAAAAAAAAGCAGAGCCGCAGGCGCAGGCTTGGCCCTGAAAGAGGGGGGGCGGGGGCTTTTGCCGGAGTCGGCAAAATTTCCGGGGGGTGGGAGGTCCCGGTGCTCACGGGGTATCTCCGAGGGTATAGCCAATGCGGTGAACAGTGCGGATAAGGGTGCTGCCGAGCTTGCGGCGCAGGTGGTGAATGTGCACCTCAATGGCGTTGCTGCTGATTTCCGTGCCCCAGGAATACATTTTTTCTTCCAGAATGTGTTTGGTGAGCACCCGTTTTTTGTTGAGCAGAAAGAGTTCGAGCAGGTCTGTTTCTTTCGGGCTCAGGGAAACGGGTTCCCCTGCCTTTGTCACGATGCGCGTTTCCTGGAAGAGGGCGATGTCGCCATGTTCCAGCACGGCTGTGGGCTGTTCGGCGCTTCTTCTGACAAGGGCGCGCAGGCGGGCCGCGAGCTCTTCCAGTGAAAAGGGCTTGCCCATATAATCGTCTGCCCCCATGTTGAGGCCGATGACGCGGTCGGGAACATCGGTGTAGGCGGTGAGGATGAGAACGGGAACCGTGGCCCCGCCCTTTCTCCAGCTTGAGAGAAGGGCCAGGCCGTCCTTTCCGGGCAGGGAAAGATCGAGGATGACCGCATCGTAGCAGCCTGTTTTCAGGGCTTCTTCGCCTTCTTCCCCGGTTTCGCACCAGTCAATGGAAAAGCCCTGACGGGAAAGGCCCACCTTTATGCCGTCGCCAATAAGGGCATCATCTTCCACCAGCAAAATTCTCATGCCGCCTACCCCTTGCGCTTGTTCGTTCTATTTCTGTTGCCGACACCGGGCCCAGAACTCCGGCCATTTTTCCAGCAGGTCGGCTACGGCGGCGTGGCGGTGGCTGCGGGTGTTTTTTTCTTCGGGCAGCAGCTCGGCAGCGGTTTTGCCGGTTTCAGGGTCAAGAAAGAGCGGGTCATAGCCAAAGCCGTGCAGGCCGCGGGGGGCATCGGCAATGTGGCCTTCCCAGAACCCGTGCCCGGTGATGGAGGCCCCGGAGGGGGCCATGGCGGTGATGCAGCAGCAAAAGCGGGCGCTGCGATCTTCTCCTGTCACGGTGTTCAGGGCGAGAAGAAGTTTTGCGTTGTTTTTCGGGTCTGTGGCGGCAATGCCTGGTTCTTCGCTGTAGCGGGCCGAATAGACCCCCGGAGCGCCGTCAAGGGCGTCAACGCACAGGCCGGAATCGTCGGCAATGGCGATCTTGCCCGTGGCAAGGCTTATGGCACGGGCTTTGAGCCGGGAATTTTCTTCAAAGGTGACGCCGGTTTCCTCAACCTCGGGCAGATGGGGAAAATCGGCCAGGGTGAGCATGGTGACCTGAAAGGGGCCGAGCAGATCGGCAAATTCCTTTGCCTTTCCCCTGTTGTGGCTGGCAAGGACAACGGCGGATTTGGTTGAAGACATGAGTTTCTCCATGAAACGGTGAAGGAAACAGAAAAATACGGTTTCCTTCAAGTAAATGGCACAGGCTGGAAGGGTTGTCCAGAGCGTTTTTTCCCGGCAGTGACGCCGCATCACGGAAAAATAGCCCAACGCCGGCCAGAACCGGCGTTTGCGCCCCGGCGCCATTACAGGTACTATGGCCCTTTGCCAACGACGACTTCAAACCCCGAGGGGACGAATGACTGGTATTTTTTCCATAAGCCTTGGCTGCCCGAAAAACCGGGTGGACACCGAGCGCACCCTTGGCCTTTCCGCTGCGGTGAAGCTGGTGCAAAACCCCGAAAAGGCAGACTGCATTTTTATCAATACCTGCGGGTTCATTGCCCCGGCCATTGAAGAATCTGTGCGTACCATCGTGGAGTACGCCGACCTTGTTGCGCATCTGCCCGAAAACAGGCGGCCCCTTTTTGTTGTGGCAGGGTGCCTGGTCAGCCGGTTCGGCAAGGCGAACCTCGCCCCGGATTTGCCGGAGGTGGATCTTTTTCTTGAGGTGGCCGAGCTTGATCAGTGGAAGACGCGTATAATGCAGGCCCTGATAGCCCGAAATACCGGAAAAAAAGGGGCTGTCGCCCACAGGGGAAAGCCGGGCGCGATCCGCCTGATGGGCACAAGCCTGCCCTCGTATGCCTACCTGAAAATCAGCGAGGGGTGCCGTCATGCCTGCTCTTTTTGCACCATACCTTCCATCAGGGGCACGCTGCGCAGCACGCCGGAAGAACAATTGCGGGAAGAGGCGGTTTTTCTGCTGGAGCAGGGAGTGAAGGAACTGGTGCTGGTGGCCCAGGACGTGACGGCCTGGGGGCGGGACAGCAAGAAAACACTGCCGCAGCTTCTGGAAAAACTGCTGCCCCTGCCGGGGCTTCGGCGCTTGCGGCTTATGTACCTGTACCCCGGAGGGCTTGATGACGCGCTGTTATCCTTCCTTGCCGGGGCGGGCAGCCCCTTTGTGCCCTATTTTGACGTGCCGGTGCAGCATGCGGCCGAAGGGGTGCTTTCGCGCATGGGGCGGCCCTTTGCCACAGACCCGCGCAGGGCTGTGGACAGAATACGATCGTATTTTCCCGAAGCCGCGCTTCGCACCAGTATTATTGTTGGCTTTCCCGGTGAAAGCGAAGACAATTTTTCCTTCCTGCACAGCTTTATAGAAGAGGTGCGCTTTCATCACCTGGGCGTGTTCACCTATCACCCGGAAGAGGGAACCGCAGCCGCGGTCATGGAAGGGCAGATTGCTGACAGGGTGAAGAGCTGGCGGCGTGACACGCTTATGGAAACCCAGGGCGGCATCAGCGAGGAACTTCTCGCCGGGTATACAGGTTCGGTGCAGGAGGTACTGGTGGACGCGCCTCACCCTGACTGGCCGGGTCTGCACACAGGGCGGGCCTGGTTTCAGGCTCCGGAAATCGACGGGGTTACCTATGTGAGCGGGCCGGGGGTCGGGCCGGGCAGCCTTGTGACGGCGGATATTGTGGAAAGTACGGTCTATGATCTGGTGGCTCTGGTTGCGCCGGAAAATGAATAGAGCATTTTCACTTTGAAAATGCTCTGACGGACGATGGCGCAAGCCTCGTCCGCAATCCCTACTGTACCACAACGCGCTCAACGTCAACTTCCACGCTGTTCCAGTCCTTGTCCACCTCGCCGTAAATTTCGACGGTATCCTGGGGCGTAACAATCTGCCCGGCCCAGTCCTTGTCGTCAATGTCCACGATCACCGTTCCGGTGCTGTCCTGAAACAGGTATTTCTTGTGGCTGACCTGCTGGACAATATTCCCGCGAAGCACAACCTGCGTATCGTCGCGCATCTTTTTCGCCTGGCTCACCGAAGAGACCGAGGGGCCGGGGCCGCTGAAGCCCCCTTTGGTGGCAGGGGGTGTATGGTCAGCGGAAAAGGCCGCTTCGGCATGGGCGGCTCCGCCCGCGAGCGCGGCGGCAAAAAGGGCAACAGCCAGGGTAAGTCTGAATGGCGGGATCATTGCTTTCTCCGAAAAGTCGGGTGGTGGTTCATTGCGAGCAGGAAATCAGGGATTTTCAGGCGCAGAAAACCAGAGAAAGCTTAACGAGTTCTTAAGGTGCAAAAAAATCAGAAAATTCCATACAGCCGCATGCCGTACAGAACAAGGGGAACGCTCACGCTGCTGAGCAGAAGGTTTGCGATTACCGCCAGAGGGGCCTCCTTTTCATAGGCCCCGTATTTTTCCGCCAGCACATAGGAGGCAACAGCCGAGGGCATGGCCGCCAGAACGGAGGGCACGGCAGCGGCAAGGCCGCTCACGCCAAAGGCGTGCAGTATCAGGTAGGTGAGCACGGGCTGTATGAGGAGCTTGAAGGAGTGCATCCAGCCCTGGCGCATGAAAACGGATTTCTGGAAGGGGTTGCCGGAGCGCAGTTGGGTGGACAGGGTCATGCCCACACAAAAGAGGGCGCAGGGTGCGGCACTGGCTTCAAGCATGACAATGCCCGCCCGAAGGCTCCGGTGAATGGGAATTTCCAGCATCCCGGCCGCAAAACCGCAGGTGGCGGCGACAATAATGGGGTTTTTGCACAGGGCGCGGAAAAAGAGGGCAAGGGTGGTGGAAAGTTTCTTGCCGCTCTGGGCGTACCATTCAAGCTGGGCATCGGCGGCGATGAGAATGGCGTTCGCAATGGCAACGGTCAGGGCCGCATAGAGCATGGCCTCGTCATTGCCGGGAAAAAGCAGGCTGATTACGGGAAAGCCCATGAAGGCCACGTTCGGGAAGCTGCCAAGGCAGGTGCAGATGACCCTTTCCCTGGGGTTCATGGAAGTAAGGTGGTACAGGGCTTGCACGGCAACGTAGCTTACCACGGTGGCAAGGGCAATACCGCCAACAATGTGCAGGGGAATCATTCCGGGGTGGAAGCGGGAAAACTGGTGAACGAGCAGGGCGGGCAGACCTACGCGGTAGACAAACTGGTTGAGGCAGACCACCATGGTCGGGGGAAAGAAGCCTTTGCGCTCCGTCCATGCGCCAAGAAAGATAATACCGAAAACCGGTATGAGGGAAAAGAGTATTGTGAGCATTATGGCACCGTGCGTTGTTGTCGCAATTCAGGAAGAAAGGGTTTGGGTTCGTCTTCCCCGCATTGCGCCCAAAGGGCACAGTACGGGTAGCCTCGCGTTTGAGCAGGGCCGTGCCGCCCTGGCTGAAAGGCATGGCGCGCCTTGAGGGTTACTGAAAAAAACGGGTGATAATCTCGGCGTCTTCCTTGCGGGAGGAAATGCCAAGGTCGGCATCGCCGCCAGAGCATGTAAACTTGCCGTTATCAAGGCGGACGTACCCGGCGGAAATCACCTTGCTGTAGGGAAGCTGGTCGCGCATGTCAACATGGGCAACCTTGGCAGGGAAGAGAAAGGGTACGGGCTGGACAGAAAAATCCTGAAAAATGATGTATTTCATGGGCACCTCTTGAGGCAATTTAACTTTGAAACGCTGTACTCGGAGTTGGCGGCGTGAATTTCGCCTACTCCTCGTTTGCGCGGACGAGGCTCGCGCCATCGTCCGTCAGAGCATTTTCAAAGTGAAAATGCTCTGGCAGGAAAAGGGGCTTTGTGTAAACCGCCCTAAAAAATCTGCCGCAACAAATCTTCGCCACCCTGCACGTCTTCAGGCGGCGGCGCGCCAAAAAGGCCATCGCCCCCGACATTGTGTTCCGTTCCGGCAATAAAGGGCAGGGTAAGGCCCGAAGAGCTCGGGTAGCCGCTTTCCGGGTTCACGGTCATCATGGTTATGCCGTTTGGCCTGACAAAGTCTTCGGCAGGGTACAGGTGGTCAATCTTCTTGCGGTAGTTGATAAAGACCGGCACGGCGGCCCGCCCGCCGGTTTCCATGCGGCCCATGGGGCCGTGGTCGTCATAGCCAATGTACACGCTGGTGACAAGGTAGGGAGAAAACCCGATGAACCAGGCGTCGCGTTCCTCGTTGCTTGTTCCGGTTTTTCCGGCCACGGGCCGCCCCAGAACCCGCGCCTGGGCGGCGGTTCCGGCATTGACCACGTCTTTGAGTAGGCATGCCATGACAAAGGCGTTCTGCGGGGAAATGGCGGGGCGTCTGTCCGGCTCGAAGTTGACAAGGGCCTCGTCCCAGCAGTTGGCAATGGAGGTAATGATGCGCGGTTTCAGATAGGTGCCCTGGTTGGCAAAGGCCGTATAGGCTTCGGCCATGCCAAGGGGGGTAACCTCCCAGCTTCCAAGGCTAACGGCAAGCACAGCCGGAATGTCGCCCTCTATGCCAAGGGCGTGGCTGCGTTCAATAATGCTCTGCATTCCGATTTGTTCCGCAACGCGCACGGTGCATACGTTGCGCGACTTGGCAATGGCTGTTCGCAAAATGATGGGGCCAAGGAATTTTCCGTCAAAGTTGCCGGGCTTCCACACTCTTTTTGTCCAGGGGTCAACCAGCACAAAGGGCGAATCCATGAGCACGCTGGCGGCGGTGAAGCCGTTGTCAAGGGAGGCGGAATAGACCACCGGCTTGAAGGAGGAACCGGGCTGGCGGCGGGCCTGGGTTGCGCGGTTGAACTGGCTGTCAGGGGAAAAATCATACCCGCCCACAATGGCGACAAGGTCGCCCGAGGCCACGTCAATGGAAGCCACAGCTCCCTGAATTTTTGGCAGTTGCTCAAGGGCAAGGGGAAGGACCGTCTCTTTGGTCACCGCAGCGGAATCGTAGGCCGGAATCTTCTCGGCCTGGTGCAGGCCAACGGGGTTGGTGTCGCCTGAGGTGCCCACAGCGGAAACCCATATGATATCGCCGGGGGCGAGCACCTTTTGGGCGTCTGTGCGCTTTCCCGCCCCTTCGGGGGTAACGCGCAGGTTGGGGGTGCGGGCCCAGGGCATTCCGGCAAGGGTTATGCGGCCCTTGTACTCGCCAAGGCGCACAGAGGCCCCCTCCTTTTCCACAGCGGTGACAACGGCCTGGGCCCAGCCCGCATTGTCAAGGGAGGCGGGGGTAAAGTCTTGCCGTTTCAGAAAATCGTCCATTTCCGCAAGGGGAATCTGGCGGATGGGCCCATGCCAGCCGCTTCTGCGGTAGGCGTCATACAGGCCCTGGCGCAGGGCCTTTTCCGCAGATTCCTGGTGTACCGGGTCCATGGCCGTATAGACGTGCAGACCGGCTTCGTACACGGCCTGTTCGCCGTACATGTCTATTTGCAGGCCAAGGCGCTTGACGTTTTCTTCGGAAAGGAAGGTGATGAGCTGGCGGCGTACCTCTTCAAGATACCACGCGCCGAGCTTCCACGAGGGGTCGGGCATGGGGGTGTAGACAAGCTCCTGCTCGACGGCTTCCTGATACTGCCGCTGGTTGATGAAGCCCTTGTTGAGCATGTTGTTGAGAATGCCCACCTGTCGGCTTTTGATGTGTTCCGGCTCCCTGTACGGGTTGTTGCGCGAGGGGGCCTGGGGCAGCCCGGCCAGAACGGCCGACTCCCCAAGGGTGAGGTCTTTGGCGTTCTTGCCGAAATAGGTGCGGGCAGCGGCCTCGACCCCGTAGGAACTGTTGCCGAGGTAAATCTGGTTGAGGTAGATGTAGAGAATTTCTTCCTTGGTCAGGTATTTTTCCAGCCTGTAGGCGAGAATGGCTTCCTTCACCTTGCGCTCGTAGCTCTTTTCCGAGGTAAGAAGAAGGCGTTTGACCACCTGCTGGGTGATGGTGCTGCCGCCGCGCTTGACGTCGCCTTCCTTCAGGTTGACGACAAAGGCTGCGACAATGGCCTTTATGTCAACCCCGTGGTGGGTATAGAAGGAACTGTCTTCGGCCCCGAGAAAGGAGTCGATGAGGTGGCGGGGCATCTGGTCGAGGTTGATGAGAAAACGCTTTTCCCGGAAAAAGTAGCCGAGAATGCTGTTGTCCCGCGCATAGATGGTGGTTACCTGGGCCGGGCGGTAGTCATGTACCCTGGTGATGCTCGGCAGGTCTTTGCCAAACCATATATAGAGGCCGATCACGGCGCAGATGCCCAAAATTCCAAAGGTGGTGGTAGTGAGCAGAATATAGGAAAGGATTCTTTTCATGGCGGTGCGCACTCTTCCAGAGCAGATTGGTGAAAAAAAAGTCAGGGTTCGGTATTTGTCATTCGGGGGAATGTTCTATTCCCAGGTCGTTCATCATACGCCTGAACAGGGCGAAGACCCCGGCTGGCGTCATGCCCACAAGGGCCGTGCCTTCTGCCGGGGTGGAGGCCCGTTGCGCAGCAAGGCAGATATCCGTCACAAAAAAGGTCAGGGCCTGTTGTATTACCCAGGCGGGAAAGATCAGGCAATACCACGGGCGAGCCTGTCTTGGCAAACGGCAACCCTGGTCCCCCAAAAATACGCAGACCCCGCTGGGCAGGGTTTTGATGCGGTGGTGAAAGGCCGGGCCGCCCTGGGCGTCGGTTGCGGGAAAAATTGTTTCAATCTTCTGTCGATGCTGGGGAAAAAGCCCCTTTATCGCCTTGAGGAAAGCAGGGGAATTTTCCACCAGCGCGCTGACCGAGGCTTCGGCAGAGGCGGCCCTGTCATACTCGACTGCCAGGGACGCGTGGGGAAGCAGGCGGGCGAGCTCCGGGGCGGAAAGGGGAAAGCAGTAGTCCACCTGGGAGGGGTCGGTGCGGCAGCACCCTCCGGTTGTGTTCGAGCATTCCGCGCAGAGGGGGCTGTCGGCAGGCTGTAAGGGCAGGTTCGGGTGTTCCATGAAAGTTCTTCCCTTCAAAAGCTATCGCTGCGTGGCCCTGTATTTGCGGACAGCGCGGTTGTGTTCCTCCAGCCCTGTACTGAAGGTATGGCCCGGCGAATCTCCCCTGGCGACAAAGTAGAGGTATTTGTGTTCTTCAGGGGCAGAGGCGGCTGTGAGGGCGGAAAGGCCAAAGGAACTTATGGGCCCCGGCGGCAGGCCCGGGTGGATATAGGTGTTGTAGGGGTTTGCCGCGTTCTGGAGCTGTGAACGGAGTATGGAACCGGAAAATTCCGGGCCAACCCCATAGATGATGGTGGGGTCGCATTGCAGCAGCATGCCCAGGCGAATGCGGTTGGCGTAGACCCCTGCAACCCGCGCCCGTTCCTCTGGAAGCCCGGTTTCCTTTTCCACCAGCGAGGCAAGAATGACCAGTTCCCGCAGGGCGTCCGCCTGAATGCGGCCCGGATGTTCCGGACGAAGGGGCTGCGGGGGCGTGGGCAGGGGGGGGCTGTCGGCTTGGGTACCGTTTTTGGACGCGGCCTGTGAAGGCACCTGCGGGGCGGCCTGTTGATCGGCCTGAGCGGCGCCCTGATCGGTGGCGTTGGTTGCCGTGCTGTTCTGCCGGGCTGGCAGGGTTTCTGCTGGCTGCGGGGCGGTTTGCTGACCGGCCTGAGCGGTGGCGTTGGTTGCCGTGCTGTTCTGGCGGGCTGGCAGGGTTCCTGCTGGCTGCGGGGCGGTCTGGGCCGTGGCGTTTGCCGTGGCTTTCCTGCTGGGGGGCGGTTGGCCGATATCGCGCACAGCCTGCCCGTAGTCGGATTTTTCCGGCGCGCTTTTCGCCACCGGCAGTTCCTGCCAGAGGGGGGTCGACTGTTTCCAGAAGGTGCGCACCAGCAGCGAGGCGATTTTTTCCGCCTGCCTGCGGTCAAAGCGTTTTGGTTTGTTCAGCAGGTAGGTTTCGGGGAAGAGGAAACCCTCTGCCGTGTCAAAGGGTATGGCGTGGGCCCGCAGAAAGGCCGGGTCCTGTATGACGGCCCCGAGGTCTTCGGCTTTCGCAAAGCCCTGGCGTTCAATTTCTTTTGCGGTTTCCCACCAGGTCAGGCCTTCCCGCAGGGTCAGCCTGTAGAGGTTGGGCTGGCCGTGGGTCAGCTTGTGCAGCACCTCGGTCGGTTTCCAGCCCGTGTTGACCACATATTCGCCTGCCCGCAGGGAAGAGCGGGCCTTTTGCCAGTAGCCGAGCAGGGAGAAGCGGAAGGGGTCGGTGATAACGCCCGCTGCTTTCAAGTCTTTGGCAACCCTGTCAAAGGTCGCGCCCTTTTCAATGGTGATGATGACAGAGCGGCCTTTTTCTTCTGCCGGGCTGTTCAGAAAGTTCCAGGCGTCATAGGCGGCAAACCCGCCCACAAGCAGGGCCGCGAGAACAAGGGCCGCGAATAGGCGGCCAATGAGACGCAAAAGGGGGCTTCTGGTTTCTGTCATGCGGGAATGCGCCGCTCCGGCGGCAGGGCAAGAAAAGACTCAAGTATGAGCACGGCGGCTGCCTCGTCGGTTTTATGCCAAAGGCCGCGCCCGCGCTGCCCGGCCTCTTTCAAAAGTTCTTCTGCCTGATGCGAACTCAAGGTTTCAGGCATGAAATAGGCGGGCAGGGGACTGCGTCGCCTGAACCGCGCGGCCATGTTGCGCACCATGCGGGTTGTTTCGCTGTCTGTGCCGTCGCTGCGAAGGGGCAGGCCAATGACCACAGCCTCTATGTCCTCGGCCTTGATAACGGCGAAAAGCTCTGCGAAAAAGGCTTCTTTGCCCTTCATGTGCAGGGTGGTGCGGGGAAAGGCCATGATTCCGCGAGGGTCGGTCACGGCCAGTCCGGTGCGCTTTATGCCGTAATCAATGCCCAGATACTTCATTTTTGTATGTTCAGGCTATTCCTATTTCAGCAAGAATTTGCGGCGCAACATCAAACCCGGCCTTTTGCGCCCGTCGGGCATAGTCGCCCGCCTTTTCCTTGTCGCCCTTTTCCAGCAGGGCAATGGCCATGTTGTTGAGGGTGGGGCCAAAATTCGGCTCTTCTTTCAGCACCTGCTCCGAAAGGGCCATGCTTTCGTCCACATCGCCTTTCATAAGGTAGGCGGAAGCCAGGGTGGCCTTTGCCTGAATGAAGTGCGGGTCCCATTTCAGGGCCTTGGAAAGGGCGGCCACTGCTTCTGTTATTTCGCCGCGCTGAAGATGCACAAAACCGATATTGCTCTGGGCAATGGAATACTTGGGCCGAACCGCAGCCGCTTCCTTGTTGTAGTTCAGGCAGCCGTCAAGGTCGCCGCGCTGCATGCACACGCCGCCAAGCTGCACATAGGCTTCGGCCAGGCGGGGGGCCTTTTGCAGGGAATCAAGAAAGGCACGCTCGGCGCCGGCAAAGTCGCGTTTGGACAACAGGGCTACGCCAAGGTTGTACAGGTGGTTGGCGCAGTCGGGCGATTTTTCAATGGTGGCGCGTAAATCGGCAATATAGACATCAATATCGGTGTAGCTATCTTTCATCCCTGTGTATCTCCTTTTTCAGCAATTCGTTGTACCAAATGCAAAAATCAAAGGTGCCCTGCCATTTCGGCTCACTGTTTACAATGCCGAAAGCGCACTCAAGAACCCCCCGAGCGTATTCGCCCTCACCGCATTCCGCTGCCGGGGAACGCAAAAATTCGTTTACCAGTTGCTGGATGGTGCGCCTGGTTGTGTCAACCCGTATGTCCATCGGTTCTTTGGGGGGCTCGAAGGGGTCCCAGTTTTCAAAGCCGATGCGGTCAATGAATTTGCGCCTGCGCGGAGACATTTTTTCATAGAAAAGGCGTTTCTGCTCTTCTTCTTCCTGGGAAAAAATGCGGGCCTGGGGCGGGTTTTGTAAACGCTGGTTCATGTATCTTTCCTGGCCGACTCTTTGCCGATGCCGAGATACTCTGGCGTAAAATCGGTAACGATGGCAAAGGATACGGGTATATAGACAAGATGAAGTTCATCGTAGCGTGTACCGATATGGGCGGCAAGCTCGTGGCTCAGGGACGCAAGGCTTTGCTGAAGGATGTCCATGTTCACCGTGGGGTAGAGGGTGCCCTTGGAAAAACCTGTTTTTCCGCAGGTATGGCCCTTGCCCCCAATGGCAGAGGGTATTCCATACACCCGGCAGGTAAGAGGCCGAAATTCATACAGAACGCATTCGTCGTTCTCGCCCAGCAGGGGGCAGCGCAGGGTGGCCTCTGCGGCCTTTTGCAATATTTCCTCGCTGTCGGTACCGGCACGGGCTTCCTTGTAAAAGTCGCGCTTCATTTTGACGGCCTTTCTGTCGGCCGAATCCGCCCTGTCCACAATGGCGGCGCGTTCAATTCCCGCAGGGTAGCGCTGGTCAAAGCGGTATTTGAGGTACAGCGCTTCAACAAGGGAAAGGTCGAAAAGCGCGTGGCAACAGCTTGTGCAGCCCTTGTGGCAACAGACTTCTGCCGGGTATGTTGCGCGAACCTGTTCGAAAAGCGCATCGGTTTTGGCGGCGAGGGCCTCGTACCGCTGAAAAAACGAAGAGAGATCAGGCAGAGTGGCTGGCATGGAAATAACTAACTCCTGTGCGTGAAACAAAGGTCTGTCACGAGGTCAAAAAGAGCCGCACCGATGCTGAAATGAGCAACGAGCGGCTTTCAACGAGGGGCTTTCGGATCTGTTCACGCCGAAATTGCGTGCGAAGAGGCTTCGCAGGCTTGGGGCGCAGAGCATGCAATGCTTGAAATACAAGCAAGGATTTGTCGCCAAATCCTTGCTTGCGAAACAGTTCCAGACGAGTCGGGGAGACAGGCTCTGTGCCTAGTCCGCTGTACATAACTCTTTTAAGTGTCAACCGTTCTCACTGAAAAGCAATTACATTTCTTCAATAACAATGGCGTTGCTTTCGCAGACTTCGATGCAGGACTCACAGCCCAGACATTCTTCAGCGTTTACAGGGTTGGCCTTGCCGTCCTGAATTTCGTATACTTCAACGGGGCAGATGTCCACGCATTCCCCATCGCCTGTACATTTGTCAGTATCAACGGTAACATTCCAGCTCATGATCTTCCTCCAGAGGTTTTTTGTGCTGACAGTGGGCCTTGTTTCTGCGAGTTATTACCACAGACTGTCAGCCCTTGACATAGCTAGGGCACTACTTTGTGTCAAGAAAAATGTCTTTTTTATCCATATTTGTTCATTATTTGAGAATGTTTTTCACTTATGAGAGGCTTCGATTCAAATAACCCGCAACCTTGCCGCCATGAGCAGGATGTATATGTTCAATCTGTCACAGATTACCCTTCCCGGCCCGGCGAATCTGCATGAAAACCAGCTTGTCACGTCATGTTCTGCGGTGCTTCCCCTTGAGGAACGCCATGGAAAAAGGGCCAGGGCACGCCTTGATGCCTTGGCAAAGCCTGTCGGAAGCCTTGGAAAGCTGGAAATGCTGGCGGAAAGGCTCGCGGGCATACAGGAAGGGGCCTTTCCCCTGCGCGCCTCGCCCGCGGTCATGTTCACCGTGGCTGCGGACCACGGGGTTGTGGAAGAGGGGGTTGCCGCTGTGCCGCAGGAGATTACGGCCCGCATGGTGGGCCATTTCCTGGCGGGCGGCGCGGGCATCAATGCCCTGTGCAGGCACGGGGGGGTCGATCTGGTGATAGTTGACGCGGGAGTGAAGGCGGCCCTGCCCGAATCCGCCCTGCTCCTGTCGCATAAAATAGCCTGGGGCACGGCAAATTTCACCAAAGGCCCTGCCATGACGGAAGCGGAATGCCTTCATGCCCTCTGCCTTGGCCTCTGCCTTGGCCGCAGCGCCCGCGAACAGGGCTTCCAGGTCCTTGGGCTGGGGGAAATGGGCATTGGCAACACCACCCCCTCAACCGCACTGTGCTGCGCCTTTCTGGGGTTTTCGCCTGACGAGATTACCGGCGCGGGCGCGGGCATTCCGCACAAGGGGCTGGCGCACAAGGGGGCGGTTATTGCCGCAGCCCTCGAGATGCACAGAGAACAAATCCGCGCCGGTCGCCCCCTGCCCATGCTCGCGGCCCTTGGCGGCCTTGAAATAGCCACCCTGGCCGGGCTGATACTGGGCGGCGCGGAAAACCGCCTCGCGGTCATGGTGGACGGGTTTATCGCCACTGCGGCCTATGTGGTTGCAAGGGCGCTTTGCCCCAAGGTGGAGGAATACTGTTTTTTCAGCCATGTTTCCGCCGAATCTGGTCATGCGAAGGTGCTTGAGGCCCTTGGGCGGGAAGCACTGCTCGACCTTGGCCTGCGTCTGGGAGAGGGCACGGGCGCGGCTCTGGGGGTGGGGGTATTGGGGGCTGCTGTGGCGGTGTATAACGAAATGGCGGAGCTTGAGGTGTAGTTGCGGGGGCAGTACATTGCGCAGCCCTTCTTTTTCGTGTAGGCTTTTCTTTGGAATTTTGCCATGGAACCGGCTGGGCGGAACCCAGTGAGGCGTGTTCCGGGGAAGGGAAGAGTGTCCGATTGTATCGTCAGGCAGGGGCGGCTTCTGCGCAGGGGCTACACCACCGGCAGTTGCGCCACGGCAGCGGCGGTGGCGGCAACGCGCCGCCTTCTGCAAGGGCAGGCGCCCCTGTCAGTTGCCATTGCCTTGCCTTCGGGAGAAGAAGCCGAATTTACCGTGCAACTTTGCGCTGTTACCGAAAACAGCGTTACCTGCGGAGTGGTGAAGGATGCGGGAGATGACCCGGATGTGACGGACGGCATGCTTGTGATGGCAGAGTGCGCGCGCACGGCGGGCGGTATCCAGATTTTGGGCGGCGAAGGAGTGGGCAGGGTTACGGCTGAAGGTCTGGCGCTGCCGCCGGGAAGCCCGGCCATAAACCCCGCGCCCCTGCGGATGATCAGCGAAAACCTGCGGAAGGTATGCCTTGAAAATGCCTATACAGGCGGCATTGCGGTTACGGTTTCCATACCCGGCGGGGAAGAGGTGGCGAAAAAAACCTTCAACCCGCGTCTTGGCGTTACCGGGGGGCTTTCCATCCTCGGCACCACGGGCCGGGTAAACCCCATGAGCCGGAAGGCGTTTATGGATACGGTGCGCCTTGTCATCGACCAGTATGCCCTGCGCGGCAAGGAACGCATCATTCTCACCCCCGGCAACTACGGCACGGACCATTGCGTGCGTATTTTGGGCATAGCCCGTGAAAACATTGTGCAGATAGCCAATTTTGTTGGAGAAAGTCTTGATTATTGTCTGGGCAGGGGCTTTTCCGAAATTCTGCTGGCCGGTCATGCTGGCAAGTTTGTCAAGCTGGCGGGCGGCATCATGAATACCCATTCGTCCGAGGCCGACTGCCGCATGGAACTTGTGGCCGCCCATGCCGCTGCCGAGGGCGCGGGCCAGGAAACAGCAAGGCGCATTCTGGCGGCGCCCACTGTGGAGGCCGCCCTTTCCGTACTGGACGGGCAGGGGCTTGGGGAAAGGGTGCGCGCCCGTCTGCTTGAACGGGCGTTGTGGCATCTGCGGGCGCGGGCCGCTGGCAGGGCCGAGGTCGGGCTGATGGTGTTTTCCGCAGGGCGTACCATACTGCGGAGCGAAAACGCCGAGGCCATGCTGCGCTCTTTTTTGCAGGAACGGCAAGTGGTAACGCTCCATTTCCCTGAGGGTGGTGAGGCATGATACATTTTGTGGGGGCCGGACCGGGTGCGCCCGACCTGATCACCCTTCGCGGGGCGGCCCTGCTGGCAAGAGCGGATGTCGTCATTCATGCGGGTTCGCTGGTGAACCCGCAGTTGCTTGCCCATGCGCCGAACCATTGCGAGGTGCACGACAGCGCCTCCATGACCCTTGAAGAGATGGTCGCCCTCATGCTCAGGGCGCATGAGGCAGGGAAAACCCTTGTGCGCCTGCATACCGGCGACCCCTCGCTGTACGGGGCCACCGGAGAACAGATGGAAGCCCTGGAACGGGCGGGCATACCCTATGATGTGACGCCGGGGGTCAGTTCCTTTCTCGGGGCGGCGGCATCGCTGAAAAAGGAATATACGGTGCCGGGCGGCAGCCAGACAGTCATTCTCTGCCGCATGGCCGGGAAAACGCCCGTGCCGGAAAAAGAGGATATTGAGGCTCTTGCCGCCCATGGCGCGACCATGGTGATCTTTCTTTCTGCGGCCCTTCTGCCAGATCTGGCGGGCAAGCTCGAAGGGGGGGGGTATGGGCCTGATACGCCTGCGGCCATTGTGTACAGGGCAACCTGGGAGGACGAGAAAATAGTGTATACAACGGTCGGTCGGCTGGATGAAGATGCCGCCCGCCACGGAATACACAAAACCGCGCTGGTGGCCGTGGGGCCTTTCCTGGACAGGCAAACAGCGCGATCACAACTGTATAACGGCAGTTTTACCCATGAATTTCGCAAGAGGGCAGAGGTATGAAAATAGGCATTGCCGCTTTTTCACCCACAGGGCGCGAGCTGTTGAAGCGGATTGTTGCAACGCAGTTGGAACACAGCTATCTGGTATTTGACCCGGCAATGGAACCGCTGCCGCAGTGGGTGGGCTTTGCGTTCAGAAAAGCGCGCGCCATCGTGTTTGTGGGGGCTACGGGCATAGCCGTGCGCCTCATTGCCCCGTACGTTGTGTCAAAAGAGAAGGACCCGGCCGTGCTGGTGATAGACGAGCTTGGCAAGCACGTCATTCCCATTCTTTCCGGGCATATCGGCGGCGCGAACAGGCTGGCCCTTGAAGTGTCCTCCGCCCTGGGAGCAAAGGCGATTATTTCAACCGCCACAGACATCAGCGGCGTTTTTGCCGTGGACGAGTGGAGCGCCATTTCCGGTTGCACCATTCCGCACCTGGACAGTGCCAGACAGCTTACCACAGCCCTGCTTGCCGGAAAGCCGGTGGGTTTTGCCAGCGACTTTCCGGTGGAAGACCCCCTGCCAAAGGGCCTGAACAGGAACGATTTTTCACTGAAATCAGGAATTTGCGTCACCCTGAACCCATCCAGAAAGCCCTTTGAAAGTACCCTGCATGTGGTGCCGAAAATCGGTATTCTGGGGGTGGGGTGCCGCCAGCATACCGACCCGGAGGAGTTTGAGAAATTCATTCTTGCCACCCTTGAGAAGCACGATATTTTTCTGCATTCGCTGACAGCCATTGCCAGCGTTGACCTGAAACGCGACGAACAGTGCCTTTTGCGCTTCGCGGAAAAATACGAGCTGACCACCCACTTTTACTCCGCTTCCGACCTTTCGCGGGCGGAAGGGGCCTTTGCCTATTCCAGCTTCGTACTTCAGGTGGCGGGGGTGGACAATGTGTGCGAAAGGGCCGCTGTGCTGTGTTCTGACGGCGGGGAACTGATTGTGCCGAAGAACACCGGAAACGGCATTTCCGTTGCCCTTGCCCGCATGCGGTGGGCCGGTTCCTTCGAGCCGCTCATGCTGTCCCTTGTGGAACGCATGAAAACGGTGAGCGACTGATGGAAATTATTGTTGTCGGCATCGGGCCGGGCTCGGCAGATCAAATGACCCCCCAGGCTAGGGAGGCTGTTCTGCGCAGCGACGTGGTGGTGGGCTATACGGTGTATGTTGATTTGATTCGCCCGCTCTGCGAGGGCAAAAGGGTGCTCAGTACAGGCATGACCCACGAGGTGGAACGTTGCCGCATGGCCCTTGAGGCTGCCCGCGCAGGGGAGCGGGTGGCCCTTGTCTGTAGCGGGGATGCCGGAATTTACGGCATGGCGGGCATCATGTGCGAGGTGGCGGAACCGCACCCGGAGATTGGGGTGAGGGTGGTTCCGGGGGTGACCGCAGCCTCCTTTTCCGCCGCATTGCTGGGCGCGCCCTTGGGGCACGATTTCGCGGTCATTTCCCTGAGCGACCTGCTCACCCCGTGGGAACTGATTCTCAAACGGCTGCGGCTGGCCGCAGAGGCTGACCTTGTCATCTGCCTGTACAACCCGCGCAGCAAAAAACGCCAGAGGCAGCTTGACGAGGCGGTTGCCTGCATCATGGAGCACAGGCCAGGGGCAACGCCTGCGGGCTATGTGAAAAACGCGGGCCGCGCGGGCGAGGAAGCCGGGTGCTGTACCCTTGCCGACCTGCCCGCCTGCCCGGTGGACATGGTGACCACCCTCATTATTGGCAACAGCCAGACCCGCCAGGTGAATGGCAGGCTGGTAACTCCCCGTGGATACAGAAATTTGTGAGCAAAAAACTGCTTGTTTTCGGCGGCACCCATGAGGCCCGCCAGATCTGCGCGGTCTTGAGCAGGGCCGGGCAGCCGACAGAGGTATGCACGGCCACGGCCTATGGCGCGGAACTGGTATCAGGGCTGCCCCATATCACCGTGCGGCAGGGCAGGCTTGATGCCCTCGCCATGCGTGAACTGGTTTCCGGCGGGAGCTATGGGGCGGTTATTGACGCCACCCACCCCTACGCGGTGGAGGCCACAGCCAATATCCGGGCGGCTTGCGCGGGCGGGCGGGCCACCTATCTGCGGGTGGTGCGCGAACCGGGCCTTGTGCAAGGAAAAGGTGACGAAAGCCCGGAAAAAGCCGGGGCCAAGGTTGCAAGGGTGCCCTCGGTGGCAGAGGCCGTGCGCCTGCTCAGCCAGAGGCCGGGCAGGATACTGCTGACCACTGGAAGCAGGAATTTGCAGGAATTTTGCCGTGTTCCGGGGTTTGCGGAGAGGATTTTCGTTCGGGTGCTGCCCCTGCCGGGCATTCTTGAACAGTGCCTGGCTCTGGGGTATGGTACGGGAAATATTGTGGCAATGCGCGGCCCATTTTCGCGCGAGCTGAATGCCGCCATGCTGAAACAGCTTGAGTGCTCGGTGCTTGTGACGAAAGACTCAGGCGCTGCGGGCGGGTTTGAGGAAAAGATTCTCGGTGCCGCCGATGCCGGGGCAGAGGTGGTGGTTATTGACCGCCCGGAAAAGGAACAGGGCCTGACCTGGCAGCAGGTATTGGAAGTGCCCGGTGTGATTGGGCTACCGGAAGAGAGCGGCGGCCTTTGTCAGACAGGGGAATGAAATTACGGCAACCGGAAGAGGTTCTCATGAAAGTCTATATAGTCGGTGTCGGGCCCGGTCGGGAAGACTACCTTACCGGATATGCCAGAAAGATCATCAGCGAGGCAGACCTTGTCATTGCCACGGGCAGGCTGTACGAGGGCCTTTTCCATGTCAACGACAACACAGTCTGCAAAAAGATAGAGGATATCGCCGACAGTGTGGCCGAGGCCAGGGGCACCTTCAGCACAACAGCCGTGCTGGTTTCCGGTGATTGCAGCTTTTACAGCGGGGCGCGCCGCCTGCGCGACAGGCTGGCCCTGCTGGGAATAACCGATGTGCAGAATGTCAGTGGCATAAGCAGCCTCCAGTACCTTACCAGCGCCATCGGCACCAGCTATGAAGATGCGAAAACTATCAGCGTTCATGGCCGCGAGGGCAGCATTGTTCCCTATGTATGCTACAACCACAAGGTTTTTTCCCTTACTGGCGGCGTAGTGAAGGCCCATACCCTCATCCGTCAGCTTGTGAAGGCCGGGCTTGAAGATGTGGTTGTTACGGTGGGCGAAAACCTTTCTTCCCCCAGGGAACGCATTGTCACCGGTCTGGCAAGGGAATTGCGCCGGAACATATTTACGGATCTCTCTCTGGTTTTCGTGCAGAACGAAAACTTCGTGCAAAGCTCCCGCCCGGTACGCGATAAGGAGCTTCGCCGGGGCGCAACCCCCATGACAAAATACCCCATACGCACCCTGGCGGTGTCCCTGCTTGACGTGCGGCCCACGGACACGGTGTTGGATATTGGGGCCGGAACCGGGTCTGTTTCCATTGCCCTTGCCCGCGCGGCCTGCGAAGGCTGGGTGTACTCGGTGGAAAGGGAGGCTGCGGCCATCGCCTTGCTGGAAGAAAACAGAAAGCGTCTTGGGGCCTTCAACGTGTCGGTGATAAAGGCCACTGCGCCAGCCGGAATCAGAAACCTCCCCCCGGTGGACAAGGTCTTCATTGGCGGCAGCCTGGGGCGTCTGGGGGAAATTGTCGAGGTGGTGAGCAAGAAAAACCCCCGTGTGGAATTTGTCATTTCCGCTGTCACCCTTGAAACCCTTGCCGCGGCGATTGAGGTGTTCAAGCACGACGGGCGGGCCTTTGAAATTTTTCATCTGGCAACAGCCGAGGCAGAGCGGCTGGGCAACTTCACCATGATGAAAGGCATGAATCCGGTGTACCTTATTCACGGCAGGAATCATGTCGGCTGACCTTCCCCGCCTTCTCTTTGCCGGAACCGGAAGCGGTCTTGGCAAAACCACACTTGTATGCGCCCTTCTGGCGGCCCTTGCCCGGCGCGGAATGAAAACCGCTCCCTTCAAATGCGGGCCGGACTATATCGACCCCCTGTTTCATGCCAGGGCGGCAGGCACGCCCTCGCACAACCTAGACCTCTTCCTCTGCGGCCATGAACTGGTGCTGGAAACCCTGGCCCGCTACGCCAAAGGAGCCGATCTGGCGGTTATCGAGGGGGTTATGGGCCTGTACGACGGGGTGGGTCAGGGGCAGGGGGCTTCTTCCAATGAACTTTCCCTTGCTACGCGCACCCCGGTGGTGCTTGTGGTCGCCCCGCGCGGGCAGAGCCTTTCCCTGTGCGCGGAAATTCACGGGTTTCTGCACTTTCGGCCCAACATGGTGCAGGGCATTGTGCTGAACAATACCAGCCCGCGCATGGCCGGCCACTTTCGCGGCATGATTGAAGACAGCTTTGAAATTCCCGTATTCGGGGCCATGCCCCCTGTTTCCGCACAGCTTGAGTCGCGCCACCTCGGCCTTGTCACCCCCGAAGATACGGCTGACCTGCCCGCACAATTCGCGGAACTTGCGACGGTTTTTGAAGAACATATGGATATGGAGGGGTTGCTCGCCCTTGCCAGGGGGGCCGGGCCTCTTCCAGAGCCTGCTTTTCGGGCGGAAGCGCGTTCAATGGCTGAAGCTGCCCCCTGGCCGGAAGCCCCTCTGACAAGCCCTTCCCCTCCTGACTCCCCGGCGGTTCCGGGTGTGGTGCCCGGCAAAGGTACCAAGGCGAGCCGCCCCCCGGTTATCGGGGTGGCCCGCGACAGGGCTTTTTGTTTCTATTACGAAGATATGTTTTCTCTTTTTTCCGAGCTTGGGGCCGAACTGCGTTTTTTTTCCCCCCTGCGCGACAGAGAATTGCCCGCCGGAGTGAGCGGCCTTTTTTTTGGCGGCGGCTACCCCGAAGAACATGCCGAAGCCCTGAGCCTGAACGCTTCCATGCGCGGGGCCGTGTACGCGGCAGCCCGGGGGGGCATGCCCGTGGTGGCCGAATGCGGGGGCTATATGTATTTGTGCGAGGCCCTTGCCAACCGGCAGGGCAGGGAATTTCCCATGGCCGGGGTCTTGCCGGTCCGGGCCTTCATGCGGCAACGGCTGGCCCGCTTTGGCTATATAACCCTGACCGCAGAATGCGATACCCTGCTCTGCCCCGCTGGCACGGAAATACGCGGCCATGAATTCCATTATGGCGACAGCGCCAACAACGGCAAAGCCTTTATTGCCCGCAAGGCCGACGGCAAAGCCTGGCCCTGCATTCACGCCCAGGGCGCTGTTTTCGCTGGCTACCCGCATTTCCACTGGCGGGCCAATCTGCCCCTGGCCCGGAATTTTGTCGCTGCCTGCGCGGCCCGGCAGGGTCTGTTCCGCTCGGACGGTGCGGCATGGTAAAAAGCCTCATGGTGCAGGGCACAGCCTCCAGTGTGGGAAAAACCCTTATTGTGGCCGCGCTCTGCCGCATTTTCCGTCAGGACGGGTATTCCGTGGCCCCCTTCAAGGCCCAGAACATGGCCCTGAATTCCTTCATCACCGCAGACGGCAAGGAAATGGGCAGGGCGCAGGTCATGCAGGCCGAAGCCTGCGGCCTGGCCCCTGATGCGCGTATGAACCCCGTGCTGCTGAAACCCACGGGCGCAAACCGTTCGCAGGTGATTGTCCACGGCCTTTCCACCGGAGACATGGCCGCAGCCGACTATTTCGCGAGCAAGGCCCGCCTTGTTCCGGCCATTATGGAAGCCTACGAAAGCCTTGGGCGCGAGCACGATATCCTTGTTCTTGAAGGCGCGGGCAGCCCTGCGGAAATCAACCTGAAGCACGAAGACATTGTCAACATGGGCATGGCAAAACGGGCCAACGCACCAGTGGTGCTGGCAGGGGACATTGACCGGGGCGGGGTGTTCGCCGCCCTTGCCGGAACCCTGCTACTCCTGGACGAAGACGAGCGCGCCCGCGTCAAGGGCTTGATTATCAACAAGTTTCGCGGTGATCGTGCCATTCTCGCCCCCGGCCTCGCCATGATGGAAGAACGCCTCGGCCTGCCTGTTCTCGGGGTGATTCCCCACATGGACATACAGATGGACGACGAAGACAGCCTCACCGGGCGGTTTGAACGCCGCCACACCACGCAGCTTCTGGATATTGCCGTGGTGCGCCTGCCCTATATCGCCAATTTCAGCGATTTCAGCGCCCTTGAATATCAGGAGGGCGCGGGCGTGCGCTACCTGAGCCGCGTAGCGGAATTCGGCCAGCCGGATCTGCTCATTCTGCCCGGCAGCAAAAATACTCTGCACGACCTGCGCTGGCTGAAAGAAAGCGGCTTTGCCGCGAAGATCAGGCAGTTTGCCGAAGGGGGAAAGCCTGTGTTCGGCCTCTGCGGCGGGTTGCAAATGCTGGGGCGTTACGTTGACGACCCCCTGCTGATGGAGGGCGGCGAAGCGGGCAGAACAGGCGAGGCAGGGCTTGGCCTGCTCCCCTGCGCAACGGTGTTCCTGCAGGAAAAGCTCTGCACCCGCGTCAAAGGCGTGCTTGCCAATGTGGGCGGCATCTTTTCTTCCCTTTCCGCTCTGCCCTTCGAGGGCTACGAAATTCACATGGGCGCTTCCGACTGTACAGAAAACCTTGTGCAGCACGGCCCTGTCTATGGAAGCTATGTGCATGGAATATTTGACAGTGATTCTGTTCGGGCTGCGATTTTCCGCGCTCTTCTGGCTTCTCGCGGCCTTGACCCCGAGAGCTTCAGCTCCTTTGACCTCATGGCCTTCAAGGAAGAACAGTATGACAAACTGGCCGCCACGGTTCGCGCTTCCCTCGATATACCCGCCTTATATCAACTCATGGAAAAAGGGGGATGATTTCATGCCTGCCAGACTGAGCCCGGAAGAAATCGAGGGCCGCAGTTTTGCCATTATCGAGGCGGAACTGGGGTCACGAATCCTCGACCCGGTTCATGCGCCCATTATCAAGCGCTGTATTCACTGCTCGGCGGATTTCGACTATGCCGATTCCCTGTACTTCAGCCAGGGGGCCGTGGCTGCCATGCGCGAGGCCCTGCAAAGCGGAGTGACCATTATCACGGATACCCGCATGGCCCAGGCAGGCATCAACAACCGCCTTGCCTACCGATACGGAATCAGGGTGCTCTGCTTCATGGCTGACGACGATGTGGCCCGGAAAGCGAAAAAACGCGGAACCACCCGCGCGGCAGTGGCCATGGAAAAGGCCCTTGGCCTCGGGGTTCCAACCCTTTTCGTTGTGGGCAACGCCCCCACAGCCCTGCTCCGGCTCTCCCAGGCCATTCGGGAAGAAGGCGCGGCCCCGGCAGGAATTGTCGCCGCGCCCGTGGGCTTTGTGAATGTGGTGGAATCAAAGGAAGGCATCATGGGCGCCCCGGTTCCCTGCATAGTGGCTCAGGGCCGCAAGGGCGGCAGCGCCATTGCGGCGGCCATCGTGAACGCGTTGTTGTTGGGTGTGTGATTTTTTTTTGATGGGTATAGGGGCGCTGCCCCTTTGAATCCCCGGCAAGGGCATGATGCCCCTGCATCCCCTTTTATCCTGATGCGCAGGAAGGTTGCAGGGGCAGGCGGTGTGCTCGCGTCGACCTTGCCTGCGAACAGGCTGCGCCTGTCCGCAGACAGCCATTGAGGGGCAAGCCCCTCACACTCCCCAGAAAGTCTGGAGCAATTGCACGGTTGAACGGCCCTAAAGGGCGCCCTGCGTCAGCAAACGCCGCGCCAGTTCCAGGTCGGCGGGGTAATTGATATTGAAGAAGGGCAGAGATTCCTCAAGGGAATAGGGGATCAGAAACTGCGCTTCCGGCGGCACGGTCTTGGTCACCTTCAGGCGGTTTGCTTCAAGACATTGTTCAAAAAAGGGCAGGGCACCGGGCTCGAAAATGGAGACCAGCGATTCGATGTGCCCTGTGTCTTCCTGCTGGTAGGCGGTCATAAGGGTGGGTGCCGGGCGTTCGTTCCTTTTGAGCAGCAAGCGCTGCAATAGTTCCGCATTCATAAAGGGCAGGTCACAGGAAAGCACGAAGCAGGCCGCCCCCCCTGCATGGTGCAGGGCCGTGGCAATGCCCCCCACCGGGCCGAGGCCGGGGGTTCGGTCTTTCACGCTCGGAAAATCCGAACGGCTCTCACGGCCCACAATGAAAACAGACCCTGTAACAGCGTGGAGCATGGCGGCGGTATTGCCCAAAAGATCAACAGATTCGTTGTTTTTCAGGCGAATAAGGGCTTTGTCGTGCCCCAGCCGGGAGCTTAAGCCCCCGGCGAGCACCGCGCCGACTACCGGGGGAGAAGGCACAGGTTAAAATCCCCAGGCTGAAAGGGTTGCGCGGGTATAGCCCATCTGACGGGCATACATGTCCAGGGTAAGAGAGAGCAGGTCGTCAAGGGCCGGGGAAAACCCCCGGTCAAGTTCCCGGAAATCGGCCAGTTTGATATAATTATTGCAGGCTGAGCAGACGTTTATGCGAAAACCCGGCTCGTCGGGAGAGGCGAAGTATTCTTCGCTTTCCGGGGCGGATTCCCTGCAGAAAGGGCAGCCGATACGGGGCACCCTGTATTCGTGCATGCAGAAAGAGCAGGTGTGCAGACGCACGCCCTCTGTTCCCTGAAACCTTCCGATAAGGGGCAGGCTGCCGCAAATCGGGCAGACGCCGTGCGGCCAGGATTTACTGGGCAGCGGCTCGGCCTGTTCGTCTGTTGTTGCAGGGTCGTCTTCAAGGCCAGAGGCCAGAAAACAGGCGGTTTCCACGGCCAGCGGGGTTACGCAGCAGTGGGCCACAAAATAGAGAAAGAGCGGCGAATCAGGGTGGCGGGCCACCCAGGCCGAAAAGGCGTTGGCGCTCGCGGCAGGGCTGGAATCATCGGGTGAAGCGCCAGCGGGAAGATCCGGAGGCAAGTGCCCCAAAATGACCGCCCGGCAAGCATTTTCAAGGGAATAGCGGCCATCGGCCAACCCGCTGCGACAGTCTTCGACCAGGGGGGCAAGGGTTGGCGTGTGTTCCTGTATGGCGTCAAGCACAAGGGGGGCAAGGTGTTCCGCCAGATCCCGGTCAAGGGGGAAGTGTTCCCGCCCAAGCAGGGGCGCTCCCTGTTCCTTCTGCCCCATTTCCGGGGCCAGGGTAAGGCCCTTTTCAAAGAGGGCGCGGGCGGTATGGCGCTCTTCAAGTTGCAGGCGGAAAATGGCGATCACCAGAGCCACAAGGTCCTGGGGCAGGTAGTCTTTGCTCTCCAGTTCATCCGCCTTGCGCTTCAGGGCGCGAAGGTCGGCTTCAAGGTCATTGTTCATTGTTTCCCTCTTGCCCCGGTTGGTTCAGGGGCTGTTCATGTCCATGGCTGTTTTGAGTTTCGCATTTCTACTACACGATTGCAAACCCTGCAAGGAGTGGGTATGCTGGCCCAGGCAGATAAGGAAAAATACCCCACGGCCCTTCCAGTGCGGAATCGATGTTCAATTTACAGGCGGATAAGAATATGAACCCCATGAAGACCGCACCGGGCGGCGAGGCCCAAAAAGACAGACCCGGCGCGGAGGATGCCCCCCTGACCCATCGTCCGCGCAAGGAATATGAAGAAGGCGCAGGGTGTGATGCAGCGATGCCCCCCTCTCTGCTTGTGGGGCCGAACCCGAACAATATCGAGCTGTTTCAGCCCATTGACGCCCTTGATCAGGGGGGGAACCCCCTGGCGCGGTTTGCCGTGGCCGAAAAGGTGCTCACGGTGTTTCTGGATGGCCGCGAGGTTGTTTCCGCCATGACCCTTGGCGACCACCCGGAATTTCTGGCCGTGGGCTTTTTGCTCAACCAGAAAATGCTGGAGCCGGAAGATACCATTCTCGGCATTGAGTACAGGCAGGAAGACGAGGCCGTTCTGGTGCGAACAGCCAAGGCCCCGCCCGAAAAACTGGGGAAAAAACGGCGCATCCATACTTCCGGCTGCGCCATTGGCACCATGTTTGGCGAGGTGATGGAGGCCATGGAGGGAGTGTGGCTGCCCACCGGGCCGGGTATGCGCGCCTCGGAATTTGCCCCGGCCATACGGAAGGTGGAAAAGATAAGCTCTTTGCACAACAAGACCGGTGCCCTGCACCGCTGCGTACTGTGCGAGGGCGATGCGCCCCTTGTGTATATGGAAGATGTGGGCCGCCACAATGCCCTGGACAAGATTGCCGGGTACATGCACATGCATGGCGTGGAGGCCGGGAACAAATATATTTACACCACCGGACGGCTCACGAGCGAAATAGTCATAAAATCGGTGATCATGGGCGTGCCGCTGGTGGTTTCCCGCTCGAGCTTCACCATGCTCTCCATTGAATTGGCACGGAAAACAAATCTGACTCTTGTTGGCAGGTTCCGTGGCAATTCCTTTCAGGTGCTTTCTGGCGCAGAGCGCATTATCTTTGATATTTCGCAAGCAGAGATGGATGAAATACGTTGAAATAGCTTATGTCTTCATTGAAGTTGAAGGAATACTATGGCAAAGGCACACGATATGCGGTGCCTTTTTTTTCTTGCTGCGCCGAACTGCATAAAAATGGCCTTGTCTCTGGTCACCGCATGCCCCTACCCCTGGGACATGGCTCGCCCGCGATCATGGGAAATCTTGCAGATCCAGTATTTTCCATCAACTTCCAGTGCGGCACAGGGAGAGAAAGTAGCCGAGGGTGGCTATCATGATGATGGAGGCCCCGGAGGAGAGGTTGGTGACCCAGGAGAGGAAGAGGCCGCACAGGCAGAACACGAGGCAGAGTATGGCGGCGAGCGCCATGGTGGAATAGAAGCCCCGGCAGAAGCGGCGGGCTATGTAGGGTGGAATGGTCAGCAGGGCCAGTACGAGGATGAGCCCGACAATGCGGATGAGCATGACAATGGTCACAGCCGAGGCCGCCACCAGCAGGAGGTGGAGAAGGTATACGGGAATGCCTCTGGCGCGGGCGAATTCGCTGTCAATGGACATGGCCCACAGCCCGTGCCTGAAAAGGTAGACAAAGGCCAGTAGAAGGGCGTTGAACCCGGCCATGAGAAGGAGGTCGTTTCGGGGCACGGCCAGAATGCTGCCGAAGAGAAAACCCATCAATTCCCCGGCGTATCCGGGGGAGAGCTCCACAAGAATGATGCCAAAGGCCATTCCGGCGGCCCACAGTACCCCGATGGAGGTTTCCCGTCCAAGATCGCTTTGGGGCTGACGGGCGGAGACTGCGGCCATGAGCAGGGAGGCCCCGAGGGTGAAGCCCAGGGTGCAGGGCAGCATGGGCAGACCGAAATACAGGGAAAGGCCGATACCGCCGTAGGCGGCGTGCGAGGCCCCCCCGGCGAGGAAGACCATGCGGTTGAACACCACAAGGGTGCCCACCATGCCGCAGGCAAGGCTGGCAAGCAGGGCCGCGCACAGGGCGTTTTGCATGAAGGGGTAGGCAAGCAGGTCTGTCAGGGCTTCCATGGTATTCGTGGTGGCTGGCAGTTACAGGGTCGCGGGGCTGCCGGGGTGTTCGGCGTTTTCCTGGCCGTGGGGGGTGCGGCAGGAGGCAGAGGCGGAAATTTCCCGGAGTTGCGCGCCGGGGCAGCAGTCGCTATGCACCTGGGCCACATGGTTCAGGTCGCTGACCGGGCAGGGGTGGGCGTGCTCACCAAAAAGAATGGTCAGTGTTTCCGGTGTCAGGTTCTTGTGGGGCAGGTCTTGCAGGGTGCGGTTCAGGTAGACCACCCGCGTGAAAAAGGGCGAGGTGAGCAGCATTTCGTGGCTGACTATAACAATGGTGATATTGTTTTTCAGGTCGGCCAGAAATTCGTAAAAGCAGAATTTTCCAGCCGGGTCTATGCTGGCGGTGGGTTCGTCCAGAAGGAGCAGAAAGGGCGTGTCTTCGTTCTCCCTGCCCATGAGGGCGCGGGCAATGAGGGCGCGCTGGCGTTCGCCGCCCGAAAGTTCGGAAATATCCTTGCCCGCAAGCTGGGGCAGCTTCATTTTTTCAAGCAGTTCCACGGCCTTGCGCGTTGCCTGCCTGTCTCTGGGCCAGAACCCGCCCAAGGGGGAAGACCGGGCAGCGCCCATAAGGACCGCTTCCAGCAGGCTGGCCGGAAAGTCGTCCCGCAGGGTGGAATACTGGGGCACATAGCCCACACTGCGGCACACTTCGTTCGGCTGTTTGCCGAAAATGCGTACCAGCCCGGACTGGGGGCGCAAAATTCCCAATACGAGCTTGAGAAAGGTTGATTTTCCACCGCCATTCGGGCCGACAAGGGCCAGAAAGTCTCCGGATTTGACGGAAAAATCAAGGTCGGTGAACAGCGGGGCGGAGGAGTAGGAAAAGCAGAGCTTTTCGGCTGCTATGGCGTATTCGCTCATGGCCGTATCCTTTATTGTTGCCACGACCGGGCAAGTTCTCTGGCAAAGCGCATGAGTTCTTCATCCATCTTTTCGGCCAGCGGGTCAACCTGCACAACCCGCGCATTGATGTTGGCCGCAACAGCCAGGGCAGCGGCACGGGGGAACTGCGGCTCGATAAAGACAACGGAAATTTTGTGCGCCCGGGCACGATCAATAATGCCCTTCATGGCCCTTGGGCCGGGTTCCTTGCCCAGATGCTCTATGGAAAGCTCGGTCAGGCCGTATTCTTCGGCAAAATAGCGCCATGAGGGGTGAAAGGTCAGAAAGACGCGGGAAGGGGCCGAGGCGAAAAGGGTTTTCAGTTCCGCGTCAAGGGCCGCAAGGCGGGCGTCGAGAAGCGCCCGGTTGTGGGCAAATTCCGTGGCTTTTTCGGGAAGAAGCGCGAGAAGCTCCCTTTCCGTGGCCGCAGCCATGTGTTTCAGGTTTGCGGGCGAGAGCCACACATGGGGGTCGCTGTCGCCATGATCATGGCCCGCATGGTCGTGCCCGGCTTGCCCGTGTTCCTTTTCGCCATGCCCATGGTCATGCCCGTGCTCGTCGTGGTCGGACAGGGGCAGGCGGGGAATGCCGAGGGTCATGGGCCGGATATTCAGGGGGGTAGTCGGATCGTTCAGGCGGGGGAGCCACTGGGCTTCAAAGGGCACCCCGGCGGTCAGGTAGACGGAAGAGGTGAGCAGTTCGCGCATCTGCTGCGGAGTGGGTTCGTACGAATGCGGGTCAGCCCCCGGCGCGGCAAGGGTGCGTACAGTGACCGCATTGCCCGCAATGGTTTCAACCAGCCATTTCTGTGGGGCAATGCTCACAAACACAACAGGGCGGGTTGCCGCCATGGCCGGGCCAACAGGGGTGGCGACAAGGGTAAACAGAAAGACAAGGAAAAGACAAAGGCGCATATCTGCCTGTAGGGTTGCCCGGCGAGGGAGGGTTCCCCCGCCGGGCGGGCGTTTACTGGTCTATTTCCACCAGCAGGGGGTTATCTTCAAGCTCTTCAAGGAACTTGTCGGGCCGTTCCTTCTGTTCCGGCACGAGAATGTCCGAATGGACGTATTCGCGGTATCCGGTGCCAGCGGGAATGAGGCGGCCGACAATGACGTTTTCCTTGAGGCCGCGCAGGGCGTCCGACTTGCCCTTGAGGGAGGCTTCCGTAAGCACCTTGGTGGTTTCCTGGAAGGAGGCCGCCGAGATGAAGGACGAGGTGGTAAGCGAAGCCTGGGTAATGCCAAGCACCATGGGTTCGGCTATGGCCGGTTCGCGGCCCTCGGCCATGGCCCGCTCGTTTTCCTGACGGAATTCCAGCTTGTCCACCTGCTCGCCCACAAGGAAGCTGGTGCCGCCCGGTTCGGTGACCGAAACCTTGCGGAGCATCTGGCGCACAATGACCTCAATGTGCTTGTCGTCGATTCCAACGCCCTGGAAGCGGTACACATCCTGAATTTCATCCACGAGGTAGTTGGCAAGAACCTTTTCCCCCTTGGTTTTCAGAATGTCGTCCAGTTCCGGGTGGCCTTCGGTAAGCACTTCACCGGCTTCGACAAAGTCGCCGTCGCCAACAGTGATGTGCTTGCCCTTGGGAATGAGGTATTCCTTGGATTCGCCCGCTTCCGGGGTGACGACGATCTTGCGTTTGCCCTTGGCTTCCCCGGCAAAGGCCACGGTGCCGTCAATTTCCGATACCACGGCAAGGTCTTTGGGCTTGCGCACTTCAAAAAGCTCGGCAACACGCGGCAGACCGCCGACGATGTCCTTGGTTTTTGACGATTCACGCGGCTTGCGGGCGAGAATGTCGCCAGCGGAAACCGCTGACCCGTCGCGCACCATGATGAGCGCCCCCACAGGCAGGGCATAGGTTGCCGGAATGGTTGTGCCTGGGCGGTTTTTCACCTCGCCCTCTTCGTTGCATATGGAAATGGAGGGGCGGTAGTTGGTGGTGCGGTATTCGATAATCGACTGGGTGGACATGTGGGTGGCTTCGTCCACCTTGTCCTGATAGGTCTTGCCTTCAAGCAGGTCGGTAAACTTGGCAATACCGTCCACTTCCGAAACAAAGGGTTCGTTGAAGGGGTCCCATTCGGCCACAAGCTCGCCCTTTTTCACGTCCATGCCTTCCTGTACAACCAGCTTGGAGCCGTTGGGCAGGATGTATTTTTCGCGTTCGCGGCCCTGGTCGTCCACAATGCTCACCTGACCGCTGCGGCCAAGAATCATGGCCTGGTTGTCGCGGTTGACCACAGCCTTGACGCGCGAGAACACAACGCGCCCGGAATGCTGGGCCGTGATGTTCGAGCGTTCAATTTCACGCGAGGCCGTACCACCGATGTGGAAGGTGCGCATGGTAAGCTGGGTTCCCGGTTCACCGATGGACTGGGCCGCAATGATGCCGACGGTTTCACCAATGTTCACCAGATGCCCGCGCGCAAGGTCGCGGCCATAGCACCGGGAGCACACGCCCCGTTCAGACTGGCAGGTGAGGGCCGAGCGGATGGTAAGGGAGTTGACCCCCACCTCGTCAATGAGCTTTGCCACTTCTTCGGTCACAAGGGTGTTGGCCGGGAAGAGCAGCACATTGGTTTCCGGGTGGTACAGGGGGTAGAGCAGCACGCGGCCAATCACCCTTTCAAACAGGCGCATCTTGATGTCGCCACCCTTCATGAGGTGGGTCATTTCAATGCCGTCCACGGTTTCGCAGTCATTTTCGCTGATGATGACATCTTGCACAACATCAACCAGACGGCGGGTAAGGTAGCCTGAGTTCGCGGTTTTCAAAGCCGTGTCGGCAAGACCCTTTCGTGCGCCGTGGGTGGAGTTGAAGTACTGGGAAACGTCAAGGCCCTCGCGGAAGGAGGCGATAATGGGCGTTTCAATGATTTCGCCGGAAGGCTTGGCCATAAGGCCGCGCATGCCCGCAAGCTGGCGCATCTGATCCTGGTTGCCTCGGGCGCCGGAGGTGCTCATCATGTAGATGGAGTTGAACGACTGGTTGCGCCGTACCTCGCCGGTTTTCGGGTCGGTTACATCATCATAGGAAATGGCCCGGAGCATTTCCGAGGAAACGTCCTGGGTGGCCTTTGTCCACACGTCCACAACCTTGTTGTATTTTTCCGTACGGGTGATGATACCGTCGCGGTACTGGAGCTCAATATCGGAAACCTCGTTTTTCGCGGCTTCGATAATGCTTTTTTTGGCCACGGGAATGGTCAGATCTTTCACGCCAATGGTCACGCCCGCGCGGGTGGCGTATTCATAGCCCAGGGTTTTCAACTGGTCGCACAGAATGACCGTGGCCTTGGAACCGGCATCGCGGTAGGCGGAGCTGACGAGCTTGGCAATGTTCTTTTTGGTGAGAACGCAGTTCACGTTTTCAAAGGGAATGCCCTCGGGCAGCACGTCGCGTACAAGAATGCGGCCCGGCGTGGTGTCTATCAGTTTGTCGTCAAGGCGCACCTTGATTTTCGCGTGCAGGGAAATACGGCCCGCATCATAGGCGGCGATAACTTCCCAGGGCCCGCAGAAAATCTTGCCCTCGCCCGGTTCAAAATCGCGGTCGCTGGTCATGTAGTACAGGCCAAGAACGATATCCTGGCTGGGCACGATGACGGGCGCGCCGTTTGCCGGAGAGAGAATGTTGTTCGTGCTCATCATGAGCACGCGGCATTCGATCTGCGCTTCCACGGAAAGGGGAAGGTGCACGGCCATCTGGTCGCCGTCAAAGTCGGCGTTGTAGGCGGAGCAGACCAGGGGGTGAAGCTGTATGGCCTTGCCTTCAACCAGCAGGGGTTCAAAGGCCTGAATGCCCAGTCTGTGCAGGGTGGGGGCGCGGTTCAGCATGATGGGGTATTCGCGCACCACCTCTTCAAGAATGTCCCACACCACCAGTTCTTCGCGCTCGACCATCTTTTTGGCGCTCTTGATGGTCGAGGCAAGCCCTCTTTCTTCCAGCTTGGAATAGATGAAGGGCTTGAAGAGCTCAAGGGCCATCTTTTTGGGCAGGCCGCACTGGTGCAGCTTCAGTTTCGGGCCGACAACAATAACCGAGCGGCCGGAATAGTCCACGCGCTTGCCAAGCAGGTTCTGGCGGAAGCGGCCCTGCTTGCCCTTGATCATGTCGGAAAGGGATTTCAGCGGACGGCCGTTGGTGCCGGTAATGGCGCGACCACGGCGGCCGTTGTCGAAAAGGGCGTCCACAGCTTCCTGCAACATGCGCTTTTCGTTGCGGATGATGATATCGGGAGCGCCAAGCTCCATCAGGCGTTTCAGGCGGTTGTTCCGGTTGATGACGCGGCGGTACAGGTCGTTCAAATCGGAGGTGGCAAAGCGGCCGCCGTCAAGGGGCACCAGGGGGCGCAGTTCGGGCGGAATAACGGGGATGACCTCAAGGATCATCCATTCGGGCTTGTTGCCGGATTCAAGAAAGGCTTCGACAATTTTCAGCCTTTTGGTGAGTTTCTTTTTCTTGGTCTGGGAACGGGTGGACTGGGATTCTTCGCGCAGTTCCACCTTGAGGGAGGGAAGGTTAATTTCTTCCAGCAGGCCGCGCACGGCTTCAGCGCCCATGCCCACAACGAAGTGGTCTTCCCCGTAGTGATCAAGCACCTGGAGGTACTGATCTTCGGAAATGACCTGGAGCTTTTGCAGGGTGGTGCTGCCGGGGTCAAGCACAATGTAGGAATCAAAGTACAGCACCTTTTCAAGGTCTGCCATGGTAATATCAAGCAGGGTGCCGATTTTTGAAGGCAGGGTCTTCAAAAACCAGATATGGGCAACCGGGGCCGCAAGCTCTATGTGGCCCATGCGCTCGCGCCGGACCTTGGAGGCAATAACCTCGACACCGCATTTTTCGCAGACTATGCCGCGGTGCTTCATGCGCTTGTATTTGCCGCAGTTGCATTCGTAATCCTTCACCGGGCCGAAGATTTTGGCGCAGAAAAGGCCGTCGCGCTCCGGCTTGAACGTACGATAGTTGATTGTTTCCGGTTTTTTTACTTCCCCGTAAGACCACTCGCGGATGGATTCGGGGGAGGCGATGGAAACCTGAATGGATTTCAGGTTTTTGATGTTGGAAACAGTGGCTGAGGAACCCCTGACGGTGAAAAGATCGTCCAGAGTCATATAAACTCACCTACCCGTTTTTTCTTGTATATTAATCCGGTACGGCGTTTCCGTATTCCGGCATGGGCAGCCGCGCCGGGGCGCGACTGCCGTACTGTCAATTTATTCGCTTTCGTCAATACCGGCGTGATCTTCCGCAAAGGTTGTCAGCGGTTTGTCCGCAGCGGCATCATAGGTGCCGGTGCGCTTCGGGCGTTTTTTGCCCTCTTCCTGATGCAGGGTGACATCAAGGCCAAGAGACATGAGTTCCTTCACAAGCACGTTGAAGGATTCGGGCAGCCCGGCTTCAAGGAAGTTGTCGCCCTTCACGATCTTTTCATACATTTTGACGCGCCCGGTCACGTCATCCGACTTGACGGTCAAAAATTCCTGCAAGAGGTAGGATGCGCCATAGGCTTCAAGGGCCCACACTTCCATTTCGCCCAGGCGCTGGCCGCCGAACTGGGCCTTGCCGCCAAGGGGCTGCTGGGTAACGAGGGAGTAAGGCCCGGTAGAGCGGGCATGTATCTTCTCGTCAACAAGGTGGTGCAGTTTCAGCATGTACATGACGCCGGTGGTAACGCGGTTTCTGAAGGGGTCGCCGGTTCTGCCGTCGTAGAGCAGGGTTTTGCCGTCGTCGGGCAGCCCGGCCTTTTCAAGCCAGCCCCATATTTCGTCTTCGCTGGCGCCGTCAAAAACCGGGGTTTTGGTGACAATGCCGTCGCGCAGGGCTTTTACGGATTCAATGAACTCGTCGTCATCAAGGGAATCAACAAGTTCCGCTGTGGCTGGCGAATTGAACACGGCCTTCACGCTGCTGCGCAGGTCTTTGGTGGCTGCGCCCGAGGCAACAAGCTCGGAAAGCTGGCGGCCAAGCTCTCTGGCTGCCCAGCCGAGGTGGGTTTCCATAATCTGGCCGATGTTCATACGCGAAGGCACGCCAAGGGGGTTCAGCACAATGTCCACAGGGCGGCCATCGGCAAAGAAGGGCATATCTTCTTCGGGCAGTATGCACGAAACAACACCCTTGTTGCCGTGGCGTCCGGCCATTTTGTCGCCCACGTTCAGTTTGCGCTTTACCGCAACGTAGACCTTGGCCATCTTGATGACGCCGGGGGGCAAATCGTCCCCTTCGGTCACCTTGCCGCGTTTGGAATCGTAAATACCCTTGACGTACTCAAGCTGGCGGGAATAATTTTCAAGAATATCGCCAATTTCGTCGTTCAGTTCCTTGCTCTTGAACAGCCCGGCGAACTTTTTGACAGGCAGTTCCGCAAGCACGGCCATATCGGGCACGCTGCCGGCCTCTGCCAGCACCTCGCCCTTTTTCTTGCCGGCAATGTTGCCGGCAATTTGCTTGCCGCTGACAAGGGAGAGAATCCTCTCCCGCGTGGCATCGGTGAGGGAGCGGCTGTGGTCGCCCTCGCGGGTGTCAATGGCCGCAAGCTCGTAATCTTCAATATTTCTGGTGCGCTCGTCCTTTTCACCCGAACGGCGGTTGAACACCTTGACATCAATAACCGTGCCCTCGATTCCCGGGGGCACCTTGAGAGAGGTGTTTTTCACATCCCGGGCCTTGTCGCCGAAAATGGCGCGGAGCAGCTTTTCTTCGGGGGTGAGCTGGGTTTCGCCCTTGGGGGTTATCTTGCCCACAAGAATATCGTCGGGCCGCACATTGGCGCCAATGCGGATAATGCCGCTGCCGTCAAGGTTGCGCAGCATGTCTTCACCCACGTTGGGAATGTCGCGGGTTATTTCTTCCGGCCCCAGCTTGGTGTCGCGGGCCACAACCTCAAATTCCTCGATATGCACCGAGGTAAAGGTGTCTTCCTTGACGCAGCGCTCGGAAATGAGGATGGAGTCTTCAAAGTTGTAGCCGCACCAGGGCATGAAGGCCACAACAAGGTTCTTGCCAAGGGCCAGTTCCCCGCCTTCAATACCGGGGCCGTCGGCCAGCACATCGCCCTTTTTGACCATCTGGCCGGGAATGCACGAGGGCTTTTGCCCGAAGCAGGAGTTCTGGTTGGACTTGTGGTATTTCAAAAGGATATACGAACGCACCCCGCCCGATTCGGGATAGAGGCCGTCCTCGTAGCTCACAATGATGCGGTTGGCGTCGGCGTAGCGCACAATGCCCGGCCCCTCGGCCAGAATGCAGGCCCCGGAATCCTGGGCAACATCGCGTTCCATGCCCGTGCCCACAATGGGTTTGGTGCTGCGAAGCAGGGGCACGGCCTGACGCTGCATGTTCGAGCCCATGAGGGCGCGGTTGGCGTCGTCATGTTCAAGGAAGGGGATGAGGGCCGCTGAAATGGACACCATCTGGCTCGGCGAAATGTCGATAAGCGTGACATCGTCGCGCGGGCTGTTGATAACATCGCCCTGAATGCGGGCGGTGACGAATTCGTCCAGCAGGTTGCCCTCGCTGTCCTTGTTGGCGTTGGCCTGGGCAATGACCTCGTGAAACTCGCGGGAGGCGTCAAGGTAGACTATCTCGTCTGTGACCTTGGCGTTTTTCACCACGCAGTAGGGGGTTTCAATGAAGCCGAAGTCGTTAACCCGCGCATAGGTGGTAAGGGAAACAATAAGCCCGATGTTCGGCCCTTCCGGGGTTTCAATGGGGCAGATGCGCCCGTAGTGCGAGGTGTGCACGTCGCGCACTTCAAAGCCGGCGCGCTCGCGGGTCAGGCCGCCGGGGCCAAGGGCCGAAAGGCGGCGCTTGTGGGTGACCTCGGAAAGGGAGTTGGTCTGATCCATGAACTGCGAAAGCTGCGAGGTGCCGAAAAACTCTTTCAGCACGGCGGTCACAGGCTTGGGGTTGATAAGGTCGTGGGGCATGAGGGTACCCACTTCCTGAAGGCTCATGCGTTCCTTGATGGCGCGTTCCATGCGCACAAGGCCGATACGGTACTGGTTTTCCACCAGTTCGCCCACCGGGCGCACGCGGCGGTTGCCAAGGTGGTCTATGTCGTCTGCCGGGCCGTGGGTGTCTTTCAGAAAGGCGAGAATTTTGATGGCCTTCAAGATGTCTTCATCGGAAAGGGTACGCAGGTCGCTCTGGCCTTCCTGGGAAAGTCGCTGGTTCAGCTTGTAGCGACCAACCGGGGAAAGGTCGTAGTAGTCGGACGAACGGAACAGGTTGTCGAAAAAGCTGGCGGCAATTTCGGCTGTGGGCGGGGAACTCGGGCGCAGGCGGCGGTAAATTTCCACCTGGGCGGTTTCCGCGTCCGTGGTCTTGTCCATGACCAGGGTATCGCGGATGGAGGCAGAGGTGTCTGTGCCCTTGGTGTGCAAAACAGCAATGCGCTTTATGCCCGCTTCGCGGAGGGTTTCAAGGGTGCCTTCGGTAACGGCCTCGGCAGCCTGGGCCAGCACTTCGCCGGTTTTTTCATTGACAATGTCTTCCGCCAGGAAGAGGCCGTCAATGCTTTCTGGCGCAACGGGAATGAGGGCAATTTCGCCTTCGCAAATCTGCTTCCAGGCGCGTTTGGTAATGGGCTTGCCCGCCTTGACCACCACGGTGCCGTCTTTCAGGGTAATGTCGGCAAAGGCGGTTTCCTTGCGGTACAGGTCTTTGTCCACTTCAAGGGAAAGCAGCCCCTTCTTTTCCAGACGGTAAAACTCGGTCTTGTAGAAGGTGCGCAGAATATCCGTGCCGGAAAGGCCCATGGCCTTCAGAAGCACTGTGGCGGGCATCTTGCGGCGGCGGTCTATGCGCACATACAGGATGTCCTTGTGGTCAAAGTCAAAGTCAAGCCAGCTTCCGCGCATGGGAATGATGCGGCAGGAATAGAGCACCTTGCGGCTGGAATGGGTTTTGCCCGAATCATGCTCGAAAATGATGCCGGGGGAACGCTGGAGCTGGTTTACAATGACCCGCTCCGTTCCGTTTATGATAAAGGTGCCCTTGTCCGTCATGAGGGGCAGGGTACCGAAATATATATCCTGTTCCTTGATGTCGCGGATGGTGCGGCTGCCGCTGTCTTCATCCACATCGTACACGACAAGGCGAACCTTGATGCGAATGGGCGCCTCAAAGGTCAGCCCCTTGCTGATGCACTCGGGCTGGTCGTACTTGGGCTCGCCCACCTCGTAGCTTACAAACTCAAGGCTGGCTGTGCGGTTGAAATCTTCTATGGGAAATACCGAGCGAAAAACCCCCTCAAGGCCCTCTTCGGGCGAACGCTCAAGAACGCCTTCCTGAAGGAATTTTTTGTACGAATCCACCTGCAGGTTCAGCAGATGGGGCGTGGCAAGGGTTACTTCGATTTTTCCGAACTGTTTTGTAAGCTGGGCCATGTTTTCACCTCAAAATGGGGACAACGGTTTTCAGGGAATTACCCTGTCAGGCCGCGCGGTTGGCGAACGACCACGGAAAACCGTTGCAGATTGGCTGCATGGTTATGAAAACGTATGAAATATCTGCAAAAACAGGCAATGGCGGAAGCGCGGAAACCAGAGCGCAACAACACCAGCGCCCGCGTAGGGGAAACCCTTTGCGGAATCTGGGGTCTTGTCTGGTAACATTGCGGCATTCCTTGGGAACATGGGGTTCTCACTGCTGCCATATGCTTGTTTCAAGACGGCTAATCCAAATAATAAGGCTGGCTGGTACCCTAAGAAAGAATCAAACAAGACAGCGGAAAACAGGCTTGCAGGCAGGTTTCAATCCCTACGGCAAGACGCAAATTCCCTTGTGCCACAAGCAGTTAATGGCAAGGAAGGCTCGGCGTAAACCGGAGGAAGCCTGCTAAAACACGACAAAAAAGCAGGACAGGGGCATTTTTTCATGCTCCTCTCCAGCTCCCTTGGGAGTTATGTAACGAGGGGTAGTACCAATACACAGCCTGATTATCAGCAATCTTCACATTTTCTGACAAAGAAGAAATTCATATAGGAAAAGCGGATGGTATGCAAGGGAAAAATGAAATAATTTTTGGCTTCCGAGGGAGGATTCGTGGGGATCGCAGTTGCGGCGGAGGGTTGTATATATTGGCCCCTACAACGCCACCGCTACTCTCTATTGCACTTCTTATACAAAAAAATTATAAAACCCGAACCCGCCCCGCTTTCCTGGGGCGGCTTTCTTCAGCCTGTATGCATAGTGTAAGGATACCACCATGATGACCAGCGAAACTGTCCGGCGGAATATACGGAATGGAATACCTGTTATCGGCACCTGGCTGCAACTGCCAAGCCCCGATGTGGCGGAAATAGTGGCGCGGCTCGGCTATGACTGGGCGGCTGTCGATCTGGAGCACGGCTCCTTCACCCGCGCCCATCTGCCGGACATGTTCCGCGCCCTTGAGCGGTGGGGAACCCTGCCCTTTGCCCGTGTGGCCGAGGCCACACGCCGGGACATCAAGATGGCCCTCGACTCTGGCGCGCGCGGCATCATTTTTCCCATGATCGAATCACGCGAGCAGCTTGACGAGGCCATCTCGTGGTCGCTCTACCCCTGCGGCAAAGAATATTCCGGCGGTTCACGCGGAGTGGGCTTTTCCCGCGCCAACGCCTTTGGCGTGGATTTTTCCGCTCACACCGACGCCGAAAACGGCCTTGGGCACAATGTGGTGCTGGTGGCGCAAATAGAGCATGTGAATGCCCTGCCGAACCTGGACGCCATCTTTTCCCACCCGCGCCTCGATTCCTGCATGGTCGGCCCCTACGACCTTTCGGCCTCCATGGGCATTACCGCCCAGTTTTCCCACCCGGATTTTCTGGCCGCCCTGAAAACCATTGAAGAAAAAGCCAGGGCCCACAAGGTTGCCCGTGGCTACCATGTTGTTGCGCCCGACCAAAGCCTTGTGGAAAAGCGCATTGACGAGGGCTACACTTTCCTTGCCTATGGAATGGATTCCCTCTTCCTGCAACAGAGCGGCAAACGCCCGCAGGTATAACAATCAGCCGCACTTGGCGAATGGGTGTTGCATTATGAACGTTACGGTTTTTGGCGGTTCCGGTTTTCTTGGCTCCCATGTATGCGACAAGCTCTCCGGGGCCGGTCATGCGGTGACCATTTACGATTTGCACCCCTCCCGCCATCTGCGCCCCGACCAGACCATGATTGTGGGCGACATTCTGGACGAGGAAGGGGTGAGAAGGGCGGTTGCCGGGGCCGAGGCTGTCTATGATTTCGCCGGTATCGCCGATATTGGCGAGGCAGGGGCCAAGCCAGTTGAAACAGCCAGATATAACATTCTCGGCACGGTCTACATACTTGAAGCCTGCCGACAGGAACAGGTAAAGCGCTTTGTGTTCGCGAGCTCCCTCTACGTCTACAGCAAGGCGGGCGGGTTTTACCGGTGCAGCAAACAGGCCTGCGAATTGTATATTGAAAATTATTACGAGGTGTTCGGCCTGCCCTACACCATATTGCGCTACGGTTCCCTCTACGGCCCCCGCGCCGATTCCCGCAACGCCATTTATCGCTTTGTGCGCGAGGCCCTTGAACATGGGGCCATTTCTTACTACGGCAAGGAAAGCGCCCTGCGCGAGTACATTCACGTTGAAGACGCGGCCGACTGCAGCGTGGCCGTGCTGGGCGAGGAATACGCCGGCCAGAACATCATCCTTTCCGGCAACCAGCCCTTGCGCGTTGGCGAACTGCTGAAAATGATCGCCGAAATGCTCGGCAAGCCCGTGCAGTTCAATTTTCTGGAAGAGGGCAAAACCGGGCATTACGAAATCACCCCCTACTCCTTCAACCCGCATATGGGCAAAAAAATGGCCCTTCCCCTGACCATTGATCTGGGGCAGGGCATTTTGCGCACCATGGAAGACATTTACAGCGAACTCAACCCCAACCTCGCGCCAACCCTGGGCTATCTGGTTGAAAAGGACGACAGCAAATGAACATACTCGCCATTATTCCCGCCCGCATGGGCTCTTCCCGTTACCCTGGCAAGCCTTTGGCCGACATTCACGGCGTTCCCATGGTCGGGCATGTGACTTTTCGCACCGCCATGTGCAAGAGCCTGAAAGCCACCTACATTGCCACCTGCGACGAGGTAATAATGGAATACGCCGCCGCCAACGGCCTGAAAGCGGTGATGACCTCTGCCTCGCATACCCGCTGTTCCGACCGCACGGCCGAAGCCCTGCTCGCCATCGAGAAAATCGAAGGCTTCACCGCCGATATAGTGGTCATGGTACAGGGCGACGAGCCCCTCATCACCCCCGAAATGATTGACGCCGCCGTGGAACCCATGCTGAAAGACCCCTCCCTCAAGGTGGTCAACCTCATGGCCGACCTTGCCAACGAAGAAGAATTTGAAGACCCGGCAGAGGTCAAGGTGGTGACAGATTTGCGCGGCAATGCCCTGTACTTTTCCCGCGAACCCATTCCCTCGCGCAAAAAAACCGATGACCCTGTGCCCATGAAAAAACAGGTGTGCATCATTCCCTTTAGGCGCGACTACCTGCTGCACTTCAATTCCCTGCCCGAATCGCCGCTGGAAATAATCGAATCTGTGGACATGATGCGCGTGCTGGAAAATGGCGACACGGTGCGCATGGTGCCCGTGGCCGAACGCACCCTGAGCGTGGATACGCCCGAAGACCACAGGCGGGTTATCGAAATGATGGAAAAGGATACCCTGCGCAAGCTGTATTCGTAGCAGAGGGGAGGACTTTTTGACAACACGCGAGCGACTATATCTGCAACTGGAAGAGCTTGTGCGGTTCCTGTTCGGTTGGGTGCCGGGCGGCCCCGGAACCGTGCTGCGCCGTCTGGTCTATTGGCCCCTGTTCGGGGAATGCGGGCCATTCCGCTCCGGCGTTGGCGTGGTGGTGCAGGGGTTCAGAAAGATTCGCCTCGGCTCTGGCGTGGGGCTGAACCGGCATTCTTCTCTCTATGCCTCACGCGGAAGCATAACCCTTGGCAACAACGTGTTTCTGGGCGATTTTTCTTCCATCAACGCCAATGACGCGGTTATCCGCATCGGCAGCGATGTTGCCATAGGGCCGATGACCCTCATTCAGGGCGCGAACCACCACTTCGACGATCTTTCGCTGCCCATTGTCCGTCAAGGCCATGTGGAATCTTTTGTCACCATTGAAGACAATGTCTGGATTGGCGCGCACTGCACCATTTTGCCCGGTGTTACCGTGCATTCCGGGGCTGTGGTGGCCGCTGGCGCGGTGGTGAGCCGCGATGTGCCGTCCAATGCCGTGGTGGGCGGCGTACCCGCCAAAACACTGCGGTACCGGGGAATACAAAACGATCAGGAGCACACTCTATGAAGGTAGCTGTCACAACATCGTCCTTCGCGCAGTTCAGCGACGAGCCCGTACGCCTTTTGACCGGAGCCGGGCTTGAGGTGGCGCACAACCCCTATGGCCGGGTGCTGACCGAAGACGAGGCGGTCATGGTGCTCTCGGGCTGCGCGGGCGTATGCGCCGGAACAGAACCCCTGACCGCGGCGGTCTTTGATCGCTTGCCGGGCCTCAAGGTCATATCCCGCTGCGGAACAGGCATGGACAACGTTGACCTGGCCGAAGCCCAAAAGCGCGGCATTGCCGTGCGCAACACTCCCGATGCCCCCACCCGGCCCGTGGCGGAACTGGTGCTTGGCCTTGCCCTTGACCTCTTGCGTTATATCTCGGCCATGGACAGAACCATGCGTCAGGGAGAGTGGAAAAAACAGACCGGGCGTCTGTTGCAGGGAAAGGTTCTCGGCATCATCGGCCTCGGGCGCATTGGCCGGGCCGTGGCTGAAATGTTCCGCTTCATGGGCTGCGAAATTCTCTATTACGACCCCTTTGTGCCCGAATGCTCCGGCTGCACTCCCCTGCCCCTGAACGACCTTCTTGTCCGGGCGGACATTGTCACCCTGCACTGCCCGAAAACAGCCGATGGCAAACCCCTGATCGGGGATGAGGAAATCCGCGCCATGAAGGACGGGGCCTACCTCATCAATGCGGCCCGTGGCGGCCTTGTGGACGAGGCAAGCCTGTATTCCGCCCTCAATACAAAAAAACTGGCCGGGGCTGCCGTGGACGTGTTTGTCAAGGAACCCTATACCGGGCCGCTGCTGGAGCTTTCAAACGTGCTGCTCACCCCCCATATCGGCTCGGCCGCAAAAGAGGCCCGCATACGCATGGAGGTGGATGCGGTGAATAATTTGTTACAAGCCCTGGGGGCAGTCCCCAAATAGTTCTTTTGTCCATTAGCTGCGTTATCCGGCCCTTTTTTCTCAGGTCGAGTACGGGAAGAGTACACTCCCTTCGCCAAAAGGGCCTGATGCCTTGCTTCTGGAACAAAACTCCTTATTTGGAAACAGCCCCGGGGGAAATAAAAGTATATATGGTTTCAAGGAGTAAACATGGCGTTGTCGGTGATTGTTTTTGATTGTGACGGGGTGCTTATCGAGAGTGTGGACGCGAAAACCCGCGCCTTTCGCCGCGTGGCCGAGCCCTATGGCCCCGAGGCGGCAGACAGGCTTGAAGCCTACCACACGGAAAACGGCGGCGTCAGCCGGATGCTGAAATTTGACTGGCTCTTTGCCGAGGTGCTGAAACGCCCCCCGAAACAGGGTGAAAAGGAAGAATTGGCCGACAATTTCGCGGAATACTGTCTGGATGAGGTGCTGCATTCCGCCGCAGTGCCCGGAGTGCTCGATGTACTGAGGGAATGGCATGGCCGGGTACCCCTGTATGTGGCCTCTGGCGCGCCCCATGAAGAATTGAACGATGTGCTGCAACAGCACGGCATGGCGCATTTTTTTGAGGAAATTTACGGCTCCCCTCCGGGAAAGGCCGAGCTTTTGCGCCGCATTCTGATACAAACCGGGGTCAACCCGGCAGAGGCTGTCATGGTGGGCGACAGCTCGACAGACTTGTACGCGGCCGAGGCCGCACGCTGCCGCTTTTATGGCCGGGGTGAATATTTTCGGCACACCGACTATCCCTGGCATGGGGACCTTACCCGATTGAACGCGTTTTTGCGTGAAATGGCGGGGGACTAGGGGCTGTCTCCAAATAAGGAGTTTTGCTCCAGAAGCAAGGAATCCGGCCCTTTTGGCGAAGGGAGTGTACTCTTCTCGTACTCGACCTGAGAAAAAAGGG
>JGI994J12354_10000159_pt1 | contig 64098 bp, 56 predicted proteins | sample IntmicLarv3ML3BL_FD_12354 | JGI IMG/M metagenome (IMG submission 12354) | reverse complement strand
CCCATACAACCAGCTTGCGCTCTCCGGTGTGGGCCCCATCAAAGATGTAAAGATCTTCGATACCACTCTGAGGGACGGTGAGCAGGCCCCGGGAATCGCATTGAGCCCCGAGGATAAAGTAAGGATAGCTCTGGCCCTCGATGATCTCGGTGTTGATATCATCGAAGCCGGTTTTGCCGCATCCGGCGATGCAGAAAAGAAAGTAATAACAGAACTGGTGAAGAAAGGTCTGAACGCCAGGATATGCAGTCTGGCACGTACTGTACGTTCCGATATAGACGCAGTGATAGATACAGGTGCGGACTATGTCCATACGTTCATTGCAACTTCGGAACTGCATATGAAATACAAGCTGAAAATGACCCCTGAAGAGGTCAAAGCCAAGGCTGTTGACACAGTGGAATATGCGAAGGCCCATGGACTGGAAGTTCAATTCTCATGCGAAGATGCAACAAGATCCGAAATGAGTTTCCTGAAGGATATTCTGAAAACGGTAGAGAATGCCGGAGCTTCGTCCGTCAATATACCCGATACCGTCGGAGTGATAATTCCACAAGGAATGGAATACATCATCAACGAACTGCGAAAAACTTTGAAAGTTCCGATATCGGTCCATTGTCACAACGACATGGGTCTGGCCGTCGCCAACACTCTGGCGGCAGTCGGTGCCGGAGCCAGGATATGTCATGTTTGTATGAACGGAATAGGAGAAAGAACGGGTAATGCTGCTCTGGAAGAAGTTACACTGAATCTGTTCGCGAATTACGGCATTCAGACCGTTGATATGAGCAAACTGGGTATGACCTCGAAAATAGTCGAGAGAATAACAGGATTCACCATGGCAGGCAACAAACCCATCGTGGGAAAGAACGCCTTTGCTCACGAGTCGGGAATACACGTACACGGAATAATGAACAACACATCGACCTACGAACCGTTCCTGCCGGAACTGGTGGGTGTGGACCGTCAGATCGTTCTGGGAAAACATTCGGGAACGCATTCCGTAAAAGGAAGATTGGAAGAACTGAACATAGACTTCCCCGAGGAACATATGCAGGAACTGCTGGCAATGGTGAAAAAAATAGCCATCGGTGGGAAGATCATCGATAACGCAGAACTGCTGGCTATTGTGGACAACATCATGTGGAAGAAAGGAACCCTGAAAAAGACCGTCACTTTGGATGAATTGACCGTCCTGACCGGAAAGAACACTACCTCCACCGCTGTCGTAACGGTCACCGTGGGAGAGGACGAGAAAAGGACCGGTGCCGAGATCGGCGTGGGTCCCGTGGATGCAGCCATCAACGCCATCAGGAAAGCTATCAACGAGAAGATAACCATGGAAGAATACAAACTGAGCGCCATAACCGGAAAAAGCGATTCCATTTGCGAAGTTACCGTTATGGTCAAAAATGTCCAAAATGACGGTAATCTGTCAGTGGGTAAGGCGGTTGGTTTAGATATAGTGGAGACTTCAGTGGATGCCATGATGGCAGCGATCAACAGAGATTTCGCAAGACAGAGGGATACGTAATGGGAAAAACAATCGCAGAAAAGATCTTTTCCGAAAAGTCAAAAACAGATGCAGTTGCAGGCCAGATAGTGATCGCGGATGTTGATTACGTTATGGTCAACGATGTAACAGGACCGATCGCTTTCAGAGAATATGACAAGATGGGAGCAGAGAAGATGTTCAAGGACCGGATGGTCCTCATACCCGACCATTATGTTCCCAACAAGGACATCGCGTCCGCAGAACAGGCAAAGGAAATGCGTGTGTTCGCCGAAAAACACGGAATATCGAATTATTTCGAAGTCGGAAAGGGAGGCGTATGCCACCAATTGATGATAGAGGAAGGATTCGCAGCTCCGGGAAGACTCATTATCGGAGCCGACTCTCACACCTGCACATACGGAGGCATCAATGCCTTCTCCACAGGGATCGGGTCTACCGAAGCTGCTGTAGCGTTCGCTACCGGCCGTCTGTGGTTCAAGGTCCCGGAGACCATAAAGGTTGAACTGACCGGCAAATTCAGGAAATATGTCGGAGGAAAGGATCTGATCATCAAGATAATCACCGATATCGGTGTCGACGGTGCGAATTACAAAGCCTTCGAATTCCATGGCGACGGCATAAGCAACATGAGTGTCTCCGACAGACTGGCGGTATCGAATATGGCCATTGAAGCCGGAGGGAAAGCAGGGATATTCCCTTGCGACCGCCTGACCGAAGAATACATCAAGAATACCGTCAAAGGAAAATACACCCCGGTGGAAGCGGACGCCGATGCGAAATACTGCAGTATACTGAAATACGATCTGTCGGAAATAGAATCAATGGTCGCATTCCCGCACCTGCCCAGCAACGGCCGTCCTGTAAAGGATGCCGATGTGAAAATAGATCAGGCTTACTTGGGATCATGCACCAACGGACGTATCGAAGACATGAGGATCGCCGCGAAGATCATCAAAGGAAAGAAGGTCAATCCAAAGGTCAGATTCCTGGTGGTCCCCGCCTCGCAGCGGGTATACCGCCAGATGCTGGATGAAGGGCTGATGGAGATATTCCTCGATGCCGGCGCGTTCATATCCGGACCGACATGCGGCGCATGCCTGGGAGGGTATATGGGTATCCTCGCTTCGGGAGAAAGATCCGTTTCTTCCACTAACAGGAACTTCATAGGCAGAATGGGCGATAAGAATTCCGAGGTATATCTCGCCGGACCGGAGGTCGTTGCGGCCTCCGCGATCGCAGGGAAGATAATTACCCCCGAACAACTGGAGGGATGCTGATGGCAAAGATACAGGGAAAAGTCTGGACATTCGGAGACAATGTAGATACGGATCAGATAATACCCGCGGAACGCTTGGTATCTTCCAACCTGAACTGCCTGAACGAATTCATATTCGAGAAGGTCAGACCCGGTATTGCACAGCAGATCGGAAAAGGAGATATACTGGTGGCAGGAAAGAACTTCGGATGCGGTTCCTCGAGAGAACATGCTCCTCTGTCTCTGATACAGGCAGGATTCTCCTGTGTTGTCGCAGAGTCGTTTGCCCGTATCTTCTACCGTAACTCGATGAATATCGGATTGCTGCTGATCGAGTGCAAGACCGACATAAAAGAAGGCGAAAGGATCGAAGTGTGTACCGATTGCGGAAAGATCAGGGACCTGGATTCCGGAAAGGAATTCCATTTCCCTCAATATCCGCCTTTCATTACGCAACTCGTAGATTGCGGCGGCTTGGTTAATATGATCAAAGAGGGAAAATTATGAAACACCTTGCAATAATTCCCGGCGACGGTATCGGAAAAGAGGTCATAGACGTAGGCATGGAAGTTTTGGATGCCGTGAGCGAGATATCCTCCTTCGATTACGACGGAGAATTATTTGATATTGGGTCAGAAAGATATCTTGCCACGGGGGAACTTCTTACCGAAGAGGATATCTCCGATCTCAAGAAGAAGGATGCGATATATTTCGGTGCCATAGGTGACCCTCGCGTCAAACCCGGTATACTGGAACAAGGTATTCTTCTTAAAATGCGTGCAGTGTTCGACCAATATATCAACCTGAGACCGGTGACATCCTGGTTCCCTCTGGTACCTTTGAAAAGAGAAGTTCCCTTCGATATTCATTTCCTTAGGGAGAACACCGAAGACTTCTACATGGGCGCAGGCGGTACGTTCAATGCGAACAACAAGGAAGCAAAGGTCCGCATAAAAAGAGAAATGTACGATCTCGAGATAGATCTGAACGGCAGATCGAGCAACAATGATGAGTTCGCATTCGAGATCGGCCTCCTTTCAAAAAAAGGCATAGAAAGGTTTGCCGACTATTCATTCAGATATGCGCAGGCAAGGAACGAGAACAAGGTTACTCTTGTCGACAAAGCCAATGTCTGTACCCATATCTACGGGATGCAGAGAACGATATTCGAGAAAAAGGCGAAGGAATACGGCATGGAACTTGATTTCATGTTCGTCGATGCCATGGCAATGGCGATGATAGTCCGTCCGGAAACTTTCGGAACGGTTGCGGTACCCAATCTCTTCGGCGACATCCTCACGGATCTAGGTGCACAACTTCAAGGCGGCCTCGGAATGGGAGGAAGCGGTAACATCAATCCTTCCGGAGTAAGTATGTTCGAACCGATACACGGTTCCGCACCCGACATAGCCGGACAAAAAAAGGCGAATCCCATAGCGGCCATACTTGCGGCTCAGATGCTGCTTGAGAATCAAGGCTATCCCGAAGAAGGGAAGATCCTTCAGAAAGCGGTGAGACACTGCCTGGATAATGGGCTGACCACTCGGGATCTGGGAGGAAAACTCAATACCGCGGAAGCGGGAAAGGCCGTATGCGAATATGTCCTGAATCAAAAGAAGTGATCGTTTGATCACATTGGATCTTCGCCTGGAATATTGTGACGATAAAACCGCGAAAGCGGTCTTTGACGCAATATCTCCGGATAACGAAGGTTATGTCGAAACCCGGATCGAGAAGAACGTCATCACCCTTCACATAAGGTCCGAAACCGCAGGCAGTCTGAAAAATACCGCAGATGATCTTCTTGCGTGCATAAAGATCGCCGAGGATTCCTCAGGCCTCATCTCCGGACCCGCTTCTGATCTTGACAGCGACACCTTTTTTGAATGATCTCATCTCGTCCGCAGTGAGTATTATTCTTCCGGTGGCGATGGGTTTATCCCTTGGATCCGTAACGATCACTTCATCCATGGGCACGAGAGAATCGTCGCAACTCAGCACGAATTGAGGAAATACGTTCCTCCCCTCTGAGACGAAGGGTACAGCATCATCTGTCACAACAACTCTCATTTTCGGTGCGGATAAAGCGGATATTATGCGTTGTGCACCTTCCATCCTGAGTGTATACAGACTGTCCCCCGCCCTCAGCGAAAGAACATGTTCTCCGTCGGAGATGACATTCCTTATCTTCCCTGTCTTACGGCTTATCACGAACTCTACATCACCGCGGAACAGAATATCGGTGGCCTCGATCCCAAACTGATATCTGGAGATCGCCTTGGCCCTAAACAGATCGGGGTTGTACTCGGTTTGTCCGTCGTCGGCAATGTCTTTCTGATCTGCAACCTCTTTGAAAGTATCTGACAGGAATTTTTTTGTAAGGGATTCGGCTTCCAAGACTGTATCACCGTCTTCTATCGAGGGGAATACCGATTGTGCCAGAGGATAGATCTCATCCAACTCGGCAGGAACCGGCCCGAACGGCGATATCACGATCGGAGTGTATCCCGCCCTTCTTACCCTGTCAAAATCTGCAGCGTAAGCCCTGCTGTACGGCTTCGAACCCTCATCATGAAATATCGCTGCTTTGTCTGTCGGGGGAACGTATCTTTCCATTATTCTTGACGAGTATCTTTTGAATACGGGCCTTCCCCTTGTCTCCGTGCCGGTGTAGAACAATGCTCCGTCCCTGCTTATCGGATCGTATCTTTCCATGAATTCCTGATGCTCTTTCAGTTTTCTTAAAGCGTCCAAAAGAGCTGGGTGCGATCTGCATCTTATCTCTGCCAATTCCCAGAGGCGTCCTTCGCGTATGTATCTCTTGACGCGTGCCAATTCTTCTTTGATCTGATAGAGATTGTGTTTTGCTATTGTTCTCGTCCTCTCGTTGTCTTTCATCTTCCTGAGTGACTCGAGAGTATGACCTCTGCATGCCGGACAATTACAATCCAAAGATTGCATGTCCTGCAGCCGGAATGTTCCGTCGATGAACATCATTCTGTTGTCTCTTGCGAATTTTGCATATGAGGCGGAATCGAACAGATCGCATCCGGTCAAAACAGCCAAAGCAAGAAGCATAGGGTGTCCGGCACCGAAAAGATGGACGGGCCTGCTGGGATCCATTCCCTTTTTCGAAGAGATGATGACATCCACCAATTCTGAATAACGATATTGTTCCATTAGCGGCACAACACCACCTATCGGGTGTACGTCGATGTCCATGGCCGCCATCTTCCTGGCACAGTCCTCTCTAAGATCGGTGTAAACAGAACCTTGAATGACGCCGTTGATCATCATATCCCCTTTGATCTCACAGGCTTTCTGTGTTCTTTCAAGCGTTACAACGATGGATTCTGCGGTCTTTTCTTTGGACCAATAAGGTTCGGTGAAGATATCCAATACCGTACCGATATCCGTACCGATACTTTTTTGGAACTCGACCATCTCTTCATTGGTGACCTCGACCTCTCCGTACATATGACTTTGGAATGTTCCGGAATCGGTCATTATCACGCCGGGAAAATCAAGCATTTCATGTAAACCCACACTTTGTGCCTTTTCTTTAAGGTCGGGGGTGTTCTTTATGATGTACGAATTTGTTATCAGCGCCTCGAACCCGAACTCTTCGTAAAGCTCTCTCGGCGTAACCGTACATATCTTGGGATTGACCACCGGAAGTAAAGCGGGAGTCTCTATTGTGCCTGAACGCGTCTGGAACTTACCTATCCGTGCCAAACCGTCCCTTTTCGTGACCTCGAACATCGAGAGAGGATTATGGTCACTGACTTAAAGGATTCTGTTGTTGGTCACGTCTGCGAAAACCTTGGAGATCGCATTCTTCACAAGAACGTCGGGGATGTCCTCGATTATCTCCCTGTTCCAATCGAGCGGGGGACGATCGAATCTTATCCTGCTCGTGTTGCCCAGATCGCAGCTGTCCTCCACATCCAGCATTTTGATCTCCAATCCTTCGAGGATCTCGGATATTTCCCTTCCGTTTATCAAAAGCATATTTCGGCCCTGAGCCTCTCTGTCGATGAATTTTGAGGATATATCAGACATCTGCATCTCGCATACGAGGTCGTTAAGATATTCCGACATCGCCTTTATCGAAGATCTTCGTATCTCGCCCGACTTATCCGGTTCCTTCTGGTGTCTGTATTCGATATCTATCATCGCCATGACCCGAAAATACATCAGCAACGTAAAAGAATATTGTACTGACAACTTTATCATCAATCAATACATTGGGTGATTTATGTTGCGATCCCGTAACACAGCTGATGAAGAGTACAAAATGGTCATACTTGTAAGGAACGATCTCAAAATGACCAAAGGAAAGATCGCCGCACAAGTAGGCCATGCCTGTGTGAATTGTGCACTGAGCAGCAAAAAGAACGATTCGAAGAATTTCGATAAATGGACATCGTCCGGACAAGCTAAAGTTGTCTTGAGAGTGGATTCGGAAGAGGAACTCTTCCAGTTCAAAGCCATAGCCGATACGCAAAAAATAACCAATTCGATCATCATGGATGCGGGAAGAACACAGATTGCTCCCGGTTCGGTCACGTGTATTGGATTGGGGCCGGAAAAAGTATCGGTTTTGGACAAAATAACCGGCGATCTGAAGATGTTGTGATCAAATTTTGGTTTGATACGCCGATATATAAATACGTCTGTACGTTATCTCGTATATCAAAGGCGAGGAACTCTCATGAATATCAAGAAGAATATGCTCCTAGTGGTCTCTCTTACCGTGCTTGCATCATTGTTGATCGTAAGTTTGACTCTTCCTAACGAAAGCGATGCGGCGGATGAGGATCTTGCCACGCTTCTTGATAACGCGAACCCCGGAGATATCGTCAAAATGAATTCCGATATGACCCTGTCGCGAGATGCAAATGTCAAAGCCGGCGTCACTCTTGACGACGACGGGAACTCGCTGACGATCCCCTTCAACACCGTACTGTCCGTGAAGGGCAAGATAATACTCACCGGCAGTACTTCGATATCCGGTTCTCTTTTCATGCTTTCTGAAAGCGAAGGCCTCATCAACGGAGATGTTGAACTTTACGGTTCGATCGAATCCCTCAATGGTGCCAATAACTTCAAGATCGGTACCGTCGCGGATGTAACCATCATGGGATATGGAAACAGCAAGATGCTTGTTGACGGAGACGTCGAGATCGGTTCAGCTGCGCACAAAACAGTCGTATCTGTAAGGAATATGTTCATAACAGGATCGGTCACCATCAGGGGAGACAGTGACATCATTATCGAAAGAATGCTTAGTGTGGGATTCGTGCCCACAATAATTACCGATGATCTCGGTACCACGAGGGTCACCGGAAAGATCACTCTTCAAAACGACGCCTATGCGATCGTTTACGGAAATTCTGCTTTCAAAGCGAATAATCTGAAAAATCCCTCCGCGAGCACGGAGTTCCTTGTTACGTACATGGATAAAATGACTCCGTATGCCACCGAATATATCAACGTTACAGGCAACAAAAAACTGGTCCTGCCTTCAGCGCAGGAACTGATAGATTTCACTCTGTCGGGCTGGAATGATTCCGATAGCCAACCGATTCCCGAAGATAACAATATCACCATCGGAAGTACGAACTACCAGGATGTTTACGGAAAAACAGCTAGGAAGGACTACACGATCACACTCTCCGACGATGACAGCATCAGATGGCTTGTGAATGGGATCACAGCCTCAGGAAAGATCGAAAGAGGTTACGGTACGACCGTTACGATAGATGTCAGGCTGATGCCGGGATACTCAGAGCTCCCTTTGATAAGGATGAACGGCCTCCCCTATGAACCGGGCACATCGTTCATAATCACACATAACACGTTGTTCACAACATCCGCAGGTACGTCGGGAGGCGGAATAGATATTATCACGGTAGTCCTGATATTGGCAGCGTTGTCCACGATAATACTGGTCACTGCGATCGTACTTGTCAAAAAGAGACCGGTGAAAAAGGTTTAAGATCAGAGAGTGTGGAAATCTTTCATTGAATTCACAACGATCTTCTGCTCCTTCGCGACTGTTATCGCGCCCACCAGCGCGTCTGCCCCCTGAACGGTTGTAAGGAACGGTATCTCCAGTTCAACGGCCAATCTTCTCATCTTATGCCCGTCCCTGACGGCGCCCGATTTTTCTGATGGGGTGTTGATGATGAAGTTGATCTTTCCTTCCCTCATGAGACCTATCGCATTCGGCTTCATGTTGTCGTCGATCTTGAACACGGTCGTGGTATCCACTCCGTGTTCGCGGAGGTATGTTGATGTTCCCTTTGTCGCATATATCTGGAATCCCAGCTCTTTGAGTTCCTTAACGACGGGCAGAACCCTCCCTTTGTCGGTATCGTTGACGGTGATGTACACTCCGCCCTCGGTAGGTATTGTGTTCCCTGCGGCTGTGAACGCTTTGTAGTAAGCGATATCGAAATCCGCATCGATACCCATTACCTCTCCCGTACTCTTCATTTCCGGAGTAAGTATGGAATCCACACCGGGAAGTTTCAGGAACGGGAACACTGATGCTTTGATCGCAAAGTGGTCGATCGGCTTGTATCCGGAAAGACCGAAATCCTTCAGCTTCTTTCCGAGCATTATCTTGGTGCTTATTTTCGCAAGCTGAATGCCCGTTGCCTTTGATATGAAGGGTACAGTACGCGAAGCACGGGGATTCGCCTCTATCATATAGATCTCGTTATCCTTCACTGCCAATTGCAGGTTCATAAGACCTTTTATCTCAAGTGCCAGTGCAACTTTTTTTGTGATCTCTATCATCTCATCTATGAGATCCTGCGAAAGTGTGAACGGAGGCAATACCATCGTTGCGTCTCCGGAATGACATCCGGCATATTCGATGTGCTCCATTATTCCGCCGATGTAGACCTCCTCTCCGTCGGAAACCACGTCGATATCGATTTCGATCGCTTCCGTGAGATATCTGTCGATAAGGATAGGATGATTGCGCGATACCTTGACGGCTGTTTCAACATAGGTCATCAACTCTTCTGTCGAATAGACGATCTCCATTGCTCTTCCTCCGAGGACGTATGAAGGCCTTACGAGCACGGGGTATCCTATTCCCTCGGCTATCGCTTTCGCCTCTTCGAAGGAATAACCCGTGCCGGAGACAGGTTGTTTTATTCCGAGATCGTCCATCAGTTTGGAGAATCTCCTTCTGTCCTCGGCAACATCCATTTGATCGGGTTTTGTTCCCAGCACCTTCGTTTTCGTACCTGCCAGTGCTTTTTCCAGATCCACGGCTAGATTCACGCTAGTTTGTCCTCCGTACTGAACAATAACTCCGTCTATCTCTTCGGCTTCGATGACATTCATCACATCTTCCAATGTAATGGGGTCAAAATAAAGTCTATCCGAAATATCATAATCAGTGGATACGGTTTCGGGATTGTTGTTTATTATCACCGCACTGACCCCTTCCTCCTGAAGAGCCATCACACCGTGAACACAGCAATAATCGAACTCTATACCCTGACCGATCCTTATCGGTCCGCCGCCTATGATCAGGACCTTCTTCTTATTGCGGTCGGGTATCGCTTCCGAGGATACGCCGTATGTTGAATAGAAATAAGGAGTTCCGGCTTCGAATTCCGCCGCACAGGTATCAACCATCTTGTAAACAGGGATGATACCCGCTTTCACTCTCCGGGCCTTGATATCCGTTTCCTTGGTCTTTGTGAGCGAGGCGATCGTCTCATCGGAGAAGCCCATGTATTTGGCGTCTTTGAGAAGTTCGTCTGTCATGGGTTCGGATATCAGCCGGTTCTCCATCTTCACAATGTTGTTGATCTTCTTTACAAAGAATTCGTCCCATTTCGTCAGATCGGCCACTTTCTTCGTGGTCCAGCCTTTTCTGAGAGCTTCTCCGATGGCGAATATCCTTCTGTCGGTTGCCTTCAGGAATTCCGCAGTAAGTTCTTCATCGGTCATATTCACTCTTTCCAGTCCGTTGATCCCGATCTCTAACGATCTCAGACCTTTCAAGATCGCTTCTTCGAATGTACGGCCGATGGACATTATCTCTCCCGTGCTCTTCATCTGAGTGCCGAGGTGTCTGTCCACGGTCCTGAACTTATCAAACGGCCAGCGGGGGATCTTTACAACAACGTAATCGATAGCGGGTTCGAACGCAGCGAATGTCGATCCGGTTATCTTGTTCTGGATCTCATCCAGCGTGTATCCGACTGCGACCTTCGTTGCGACCCTGGCTATGGGGTATCCTGTGGCTTTGGATGCCAGCGCGGATGAACGTGAAACACGGGGGTTGACCTCAATGAGTCTGTAATCTCCGTTCTCCGGATTGAATGCGAACTGAACATTGCATCCTCCCTCTATCCTGAGGGCATGAATGACCTTCAGGGATGCTGTTCTCAGACGCTGGTGATCTTTATCGGAAAGTGTTAGACAAGGGGCACATACGATACTTTCTCCCGTGTGTATTCCCATTGCGTCAAGGTTCTCCATGTTACATACGATGATACAGTTATCCTTCGCATCTCTCATCACCTCGTATTCATACTCCTTCCATCCGAGAACGCTTTCTTCGATCAAGACCTGATGAATACGGGAGTACGCCAATCCTCTGGCACATATATCCGCCAGCTCCTGTTCGTTATAAGCGATGCCTCCTCCGGTTCCTCCGAGAGTGTATGCAGGCCTTATCAGTACCGGGTATTTTCCTATTATTTTGACTGCTTCTATCGCTTCGGTTATCGAGTTTACGCTTCTGCTGATCGGTACAGGTTCTCCGATCTGTTCCATGGTCTTCTTGAACAATTCTCTGTCTTCGGACATTGCGATCGCATCGGGTTGTGTTCCGATCAACGCAACTCCGAGTCTGTCCAACTCGCCGGAATCCGCAAGTTCCGAACATATGTTGAGTGCTGTCTGTCCGCCCATTCCCGAAAGAATGCCGTCGACTCCCTCTTTTTCGATTATCTTTGCGATGACCGATGCTTTGAGCGGTTCGATGTAAACACTATCCGCCGTGTCAGAATCTGTCTGTATCGTTGCGGGATTGGAATTCACCAGAACTGTCGTGTATCCTTCCTCTTTCAGAGAACGGCATGCCTGCGTTCCGGAAAAATCAAACTCCGCCGCCTGTCCTATAACGATCGGACCCGATCCGATCACCATCAATTTCTTGTAGTCTTTTCTCACAGGCGTCCCTCCTTTGTGACCTTTGCGAATTTATCGAAAAGGAATGATGTGTCCCACGGACCCGGTGATGCTTCGGGGTGATATTGGGAAGTGAATATGGGCAGGTCTCTGTGTCTCAGACCCTCAACGGTCCCGTCATTGACGTTGACCTGATCCACGATCATATCTTTTCCGTCAAGACTGTGATCATCTACCGCAAATCCATGATTTTGAGAGGTGATGTACACCCGTCCCTGATATTTCACGGGCTGGTTGCATCCGCGGTGTCCGAATTTCATCTTATAGGTCTTTCCTCCCATCGCGATACCGACTATCTGACTCCCGAAACAGATACCGAATAACGGCAACTGGGTGGAGAGATCGTTGACAGTTTTCGCAGTGGTATTCAATATTGCTGGGTGAGCGGGATCTCCGGGGCCGTTCGAAAGAAGCACACCTTTGACCTTACTGCTGAGTATAACATCCGCGGGAGTATCGTAAGGGAACACGGTCACATTGAATCTCATGGAAAGATCCCTCATTATTCCGCTTTTTCCGCCGCAGTCAAGAAGTCCCACACATGTGTCTTTTCCGAAATCATATTTTTCGATCTGCTTACAAGTGACCTCTTCGACAAGATTACTTTCCGAAGGTGCCGGCATCTTTTGAAGTTCTTTGATAGTCTCTTCTATTCGATCCTTATCCGCCACAATGGCTCCTTTCAGCGTTCCCTTGGTCCTTATCTTGATGACAAGATCTCTTGTGTCTATGCCCGATATGCCGGGGACCTTGTTTGCCTCGAGGAAATCGTTCAGGGTCCTTCCGCCGTACATGGTCGAGGGTTCTTTACAGTATTCCCTCACGACCATTCCCCTGACGTGTATGTTCTTTGATTGATAGAATTCCTCGCCGACACCGTAATTGCCGATCAAAGGATATGTCATGACAAGTATCTGCCCCCTGTACGAGGGATCCGTGAGGCTTTCCTGATAACCGCACATACCCGTGGAGAATACAACCTCTCCAAAAACCGATGTCTTGTATCCGAAGGGTTCTCCTTCAAATACGCTCCCATCCTCAAGGACCAAATAACTTCTCGCCATCGAGAATAAATCAGAGATAAGAATCGTATATAATATCTTGCGAATCATCATTACAGTGTGCATTATCTGTTGTCTAATATCAGACAAAGCTCCTTTCAATGAACGAAATAGGAATAAACAGATACGCCTTCTCCCCCAGTATGCGTGTCCTCGATCAAGACTCAAAAAGCGGCAACATCAAGGTTGCATTAGAGACCGACGAGGATATCTGGCATCTCTACAACGTGTTGGAATTGAACGATGTTGTCACCGCATCCACTACCCGAAGGGAAGAGAAGTCCGCGGATAAACTGAGGGCAGAGAGGACAGAGAAGAAACGCATGACCTTGGGTATAAGAATAGAGAAGATAGAATTCTCTGACGAAGACCTCAGACTCAAACTTTTGGGCATCATCGAAACGGGACCTCAGGACATAGGACAGCATCATACTCTGATCTTCGAGATAGGGGATGTGCTTCAGATAACGAAGGTTCGATGGAAACAATCCCAGCTTGAAAGGATCAAGAGGGCTGTTTCCGATTCCGTCAAACCGAAGATACTTTTTGTTTCCCTTGATCAGGACGATGCCACGGTCGCAGTGATGAGACAATATGGGATCAAAGAGATAGTTTCCGTACGTTCGATGCGGTCCGGGAAACAATATGAGGAAAAGAACAGAGAGGATAACTATCACCAGGAGATTGCATCGAAATTGGCATCCATAGTGGAAGAGAACATGCCGATCGTCCTTCTCGGCCCGGGATTTGAAAAGGAATCTCTTTCCGACTTTCTCAAGAAGGAAGGGTTCAAGAAGATACATATCTACCACACAGGACAATCGGGAATGGCCGGCGTGAATGAGCTGATGAAAGCCGGTATCGGCTCCGAGATCCTGAGGGAATCCTCGGTAGGCATTGAAACAGAGAATGTGGAAAGATTGATGGCAGAGATTGGAAAGGACGGACTGGCGACATATGGGCCTTCGGAGGTCACCAGCGCGGCGAACTCCGGTGCCGTGGAAACACTGCTGATCCTGGACTCAAAACTGAGAGATGAGGATCTTGACGGCATCATAAGATCGGTGGAATCACAGCAGGGACAGATAATTATCGTTTCCGAACAGCACGACGCGGGAAAGAAACTTTGCGCGTTGGGGGGAATGGGCGCGATATTAAGGTACAAGCAATAATATGGTCATTTTTCTCCCTCATATCGTTACAATAAAGTTAACGCGTATGAAAACTTTTAATTATTGTCCCGCAATAATGGTGATACTACCGAATATGATTTTAAACCATATGGTCCTTAAATGGGGGAATTAATACGAAAACTACAGACGAAGTATACAACATCCTGAACAAGAATGACGTGTGCGTCTGCGATACCACACTCAGAGACGGTGAGCAGACAGCAGGTATCGTTTTTTCTAATATAGAGAAATACCGAATAGCACAGCTGTTGGACGACGCAGGCGTACAGCAGATCGAAGCCGGCATACCAACCATGGGCGCCGACGAGAAAAAGGCTGTCAAGCACATAGCAAGGATGAAACTCAACGCTTCGGTATTGGGATGGAACAGGGCCAACATAGATGATATAAACACCAGCATAGACTGCGGTGTGGATTCTGTTGCCATCTCCATGTCATCTTCTGACATTCACATAGAACACAAACTCAGGAAAAGCAGAGAGTGGGTTCTTGAACAGGTCGCGGAAAGCGTCGAGCATGCCAAATCGCACGGAATGTACATCTCATGCAACGCAGAGGATGCATCAAGGGCCGATATGGACTTCCTGATACAGTTCGCACAGACCGCCAAGGAAGCGGGTGCGGGTCGCCTGAGATATTGCGACACCATCGGCAGAGAGGATCCGTTCAGATGCTTTGCGCGCGTGAAGAAGATCATTGAAACCGTAGGTATAGAGGTCGAGATGCACACTCATAACGACTTCGGAATGGCAACCGCCAACTGTTTGGCGGGTGTGCGCGCGGGAGCAAGATTCCTGAGCACGACCGTTATGGGAATAGGAGAGAGGTCGGGCAACACTCCCCTAGAGGAGATAGTCATGTCCTGTAAACACTTGCTCAACATGAGCACCGGTATCGATCCCCTCAAACTCAAACCCTTGGCAGAGTTCGTCTCGGTCGCATCGGGCCGCGAGATCTACATCTCAAAACCTTTCCTTGGTGCCAACTGTTTCGCTCACGAGGCAGGCATTCATGCAGACGGTATCATAAAGGACGCAAAGAACTACGAGCCTTATGAGCCTGAAGAGGTAGGTCTCGAAAGAAAGATAGTCATCGGTAAACACTCCGGAAGGAACACCATCGTGACCGATCTTGCGAAGAGAGGAATAACACTCGACGACCAGGATGCGATCGACCTTCTCGAAAGGGTCAGAAGAGGAGCGGTAAAACTCCACCGCAGCATATCATCGGATGAACTCTATGTCATGTACAAGGATATGAAAGCCGGAGAAGACCCCTTCGACGACGATTACATCTAAACTCCATTTTCCAATATGGAATATCACGATCCTTCTGATATTCCATATCAATTTTTAAAAACGGACGCACATAAACAGATCGTTCTTTTGTTTATTTCTTGCGCTTGTATATGTAGATGAACAGAACCACAAGTGCACACAGTGCCATAGAGATCATGTGGTTCCAGAACCCTATGTCATTGGGAACGATGAGAAGTATTACAAAAGCCAACACGAACACGAATGCCCAGTTGTTGATCCTTATGAACGCTCTGTAGAAACGCATCGATCTGCGCTGAAGGTTACCTTCTCCTCTCGCCTCTGCTTTCCTTTCAACATCTATGAGAACCTTCTCAACGAACTTCAGGTTCTTTATGAAATCGTAGAGCGGCACGGACAACGTCAGGAAGTTGAGGGTCAACACCAGAGTCTGGCACCAGCTATAGGACAATATTCCTCCCAAGTGACCATAGAAGAATTCGGTTATGTTGTTCGTGAAGAAGAAGAATACCAATTCTATGATGAATATCATCAACAGGTCAATATATGCAAAAGCGGCCTTTGTTTTCATTCTTTCGGCAGTGGATTTTGATGATAGTGATATCTTTGCGTAATGATCAGCACGAACATTCTCCGCTCTTGTCATCGCATTGACAAGCGGTTTTGGCGCTCTGTCGTGCAATATATCGCATATCTTGCTTGAATTGTTGGATAATATCGGCAAAAATACCATTGAAACAAGCGCAGCTCCTATCACAGACGTGTAGAATGATTCGGAGACCACTCCCGCATCCAATGCAGCCTTAGCTATGATGAATGCGAATTCTCCCATTGCGACCAGACTTACAGCCGACATGAACGATAGTCGTACCGACTTATTCCCGATGAAGTATCCCAGGAAGACGGTGGATATCTTAAGCGCCGCATACAGCAAGAATATTAACAATATCAGCACAATATTATCAATAATGTCCGACGGCGATATCACCATCCCTACGGAAATGAAGAACATTGCCATGAAAATATCCTTCATTGGAGTTATATCGTGTTCAATGGTGGTCTTGGAATTCGCCTGCGACACCACCACACCGATAAGGAAAGCCCCGATAGCCATGGACATTCCGATCCAGACTGACATCAGAGCCATACCGAAACACATTCCTAAAGACGTGATCCATAACGTTTCATCCGGCATCTTCGCCGCTATCCAATCCAGTGCACGGGGAATGAACATCAAACCTATTACGACCGCTACAACCATGAAGATCAGAATCACAAGAAGCATCCATGCGATGGAATCCAAGCCCATTGTACTGCCCACCAGCAGCGGAGAGGCCATGGATAGTATCAACACCTGTGCCACATCTTCGACCACGGTGATCAGAATGATCGCTTCGACATCGTCTTTCGACAGTTTTCCCTGGTCCCTCAGAACAGCGGTGACCACTGCTGTACTTGATCCAGATATTATCGCTCCGAAGAATATAGCCTGCAGGGCCGTCCATCCCATCATGATGCCGAATAAATATCCGCCGAAGATCATCAGCGGCAATTGCACCAATGCTACCACGATCGCGAAAACACCGGTCTTTCTCAATTTCTTTAGATTGAGTTCCATTCCGATACAGAACATCAAAAGGACCAATCCCATGTTGGCAAGCAACTCCACCACAGTCTCGGTATCTTCCGGAATTGTCCCTTTCCAGAAACTGCCTAAAATAATTCCGGCTGCGAGATATCCGACGATCGGAGGCATTTTCAACTTCTTGAATATGACAGAGCACACTCCTGCAACGAGCAAAAGAAGCGCCATATTCAACAGAAGAGTCTCTTCGTCCAATCACACACCCAGGCAGGTCATGTGTTTTTAAGTAAAAAAGCATTCGCTTAAATTGTATGTCTATTATTTTTCTTCATTACCCACAACATGCACTTTTTTCCTTTGCCTGCCGCCGGTCTTTTTAAGCTTACCTTGGTCCAAAGCCCATTGAAAACTAGCCACTTCCGCGGGAGTTATGAGCACTCTGTCATTCTTTGCATATTTTTTTCCCAGGGTCCAATTCGTGAACGGTGCTATCACCTTGTATTCATCGGCATCCATTACAACTTCTTTGGTATTGGGCCTTCCCCTGGATTCGGAATAAGTTCCGTTGAAGACTCTGATCTTCGTATCCTTAACTTCTATGACCTTTGTACACACAGAATCAAGGAAATATCTATCGTGTGTAACGGTTAGAATAGTTCCGTCGTATTCGTTCAATGCTTCTTCCACAGCGTGTCTTGCCGGTATGTCGAGGTAATTGGTAGGCTCATCCAGCACCAGGACGTTCGTCTCTTCCAAAAGCAGCATACACATTGCTACTCTCGCCCTTTGTCCGCCGGACAGGGTCTTCATCGGCCTGTTCACATCTTCATCGAAAAGTAACATTCGGGATAGTATGGATCTTGCATCCCCTCTCCTTTCCTTTCCGATTATCTTCAATATCTGTTCTTCCGCAGTGAGGGTCAGGTCCAACCCTTCATGATTCTGAGAATAGTATCCTATCTTTGCGCCCGGAGCAACCCATAATTCTCCCTTGCTAGGTATCTCTTCGATCAGTGCCTTCAACAAAGTGGATTTGCCTTCCCCGTTGGAGCCGAATATTCCTATCTTCTCTCCTTTGATTATATCGAGATCCACGTTCTCCAATATCATCCGGCCGCCTAATTCAACAGAAAGATCCTTGCATGTGATCACGTTCTTTCCCGATTTGTGGGCCGCCTGTATCTTTACGGTTATCTCTCTGCTCTCTTCGGGTTTCTCTTTTTCTTCCATTTTTGAGATCAGTTTCTCTCTTGTCTTATGTGTAGTAAGATACCATTGATCTTTATGCAGCTGTTCCGCTATCTCTTCCTGTCTCTTCTTCTGCACGGCGTACTTCTTGTATTCCTTCTCCATGCGGTCAAGATCCAGCATCTTCTTTGTTATGAAATCCGTATAATTTCCTTTGTATTCCCTTGTCTTTCCGTAGGATATTTCCGTCATTCTTGTTGCTATCTTGTCCATGAAATATCGGTCGTGACTTATCACAAGAAGAGAACAATGTGTTTTCAAAAGGTAATCTTCCAGCCACTCCACCGTTTCGATATCAAGATGCGATGTGGGTTCATCCATGAACAGGAGATCACAATCATCGGCCTGAACAAGGATCCTTGATAACATGACCTTGGTCCTCTCGCCGCCGGAAAGAGAATCCATTGTCCTTTCCATCAGGTCCTTTGATAATCCGACATTCTTCAGAGCGGTGATGAGTTTCTGTTCGTCCTTTGCATCCGATCTCTCCATCTCCCTTTCCAAGCCGGAATATTCAGATGCCAGTGAATTCCAATCCACATCAGTGCCTGAACCCATCAGCTCCTCTATCTCGGCCATTCTGTGTCTGATGTTCTCATATTTCCCGTAAGGTCTTCCCAGTACATCCTTGACAGAGAATTCGGAGGAGGCTTCGGGAAACTGTTCCAAGTATCCGATCATATGTGTGTTTCGGATAAGTTCGCCGGTGTCATATTTCGATTCGCCCAGCAATATTTTCATGAATGTGCTCTTTCCGGCACCGTTGATGCCGATCAACCCAATACTGTCCCCTTCGTTGATCTGAATGCTCGTGTCCGTCAATACCTTGATCGGACCGAATGATTTTGCAACAGCCTGAGCCTTGAGGAGCATAATCCGTAATAGAGCCAAGGTATTTTATTGACTCTCATTGAAATCAAAACATAAGAAGAAAAAAGAATTAAGTAGGGGATTTCTCCCCATGTTTTTCTGTTTTAAGGATGATTCCTTTTACCTTGACCAGATCAGGACCTGAGCAGTCTGAGAGCCACGATTATCGAGATTATTGCGATTATGATCACGATTATGATCAACAATATCTCAATAAGGGTGAGACCACCATCGTCTTTGGGCGGGTCAGCAACTTTGACACCGGATACAGTGAAGACTGTGTTAGCAGTCACTGAGAATTCGGTGTTTGCAGAGTATGCTCCTCCATCCCTAAGGATGACGGGGGTTCCCGAGAATCCGTTCAGTACGTTTACGCTTACCTTGACCTTGTCGCCGTAGTTGAAGGTGAGCACTTTTGATGCTCCCTGACCTACGCCGTTCACGACCCAGTTGACTCCTTCGTTGTAGTCACTGAGTGTTACCGTGAATGTCTTGGGGACAAAGTCTCCGTAAAGTACGGGGTACGTACCGACAGGTATACCGGCTGCGAAGTCAGCATATGTGACTTCGTTCAAGGGGGTCAAGGTTGAGGTCTTGTACCATCCCCTGAAGTTGTAGTCCAACAATGCGTCACACGGAAGGTACTTAAGGTCTCCGCTCGCACTGTACTGTGTGGCGTAGGTTATGGTACTGTCCTTCTGGTATACGAATCTTGTTTCCTGGATCGGACTGCCGCAGTTGAAGCCTGCTTTGGTGATCGTGGAGGTTCCGTAGACCATTATGAGTGTTGTCGGGGCGACGTCGATCTTGCCGGTCAGAACTGCATTGTTCCTAAGATCTCCAGTCAACAGAGTAGGCTCTGCACCGACTGTGATGAGGTCTATTACCTGGAATATTGCTGTTCCGATCTTCAAGGTTCCCTTGAGTTCAAGTTCGCTGATGCTGTTGACTGCACCGGTTGCATTGAAGGTTCCGTCGATGACGAGAACTCCGGTTCCGGCTCCATTCATGGTTCCCTCGAGGGTGAATGTTCCGGTCGTGTTGACCTTTATGCTGCCGTTGTTCTCAACAGAGGTTCCTGTCGGGAATTTGGCTGTACCGCTGTTGACAATGAATGTTCCAATGCCTCCGGTGGTCGTGTTTCTCTCGGTGATCAGTTTACCGCCGGGAGATGTGCTCTCGTAGGTTCCATTGATGGTCAATGTCATTCCTGCTGGTATGGTAAGTGTGTATCCTTTGTCGTCGAATTTTGCACCTGCGATGAGTGTTGCATCGCTGCGAAGATCTGCATTCTGTATGAGCTCGATGGTCTCACCAGATCTGACGATGTTGAACGCTGTTGCGACATCTGCGTATATGATCTTGTGTTCAGAAGCCCTGACGATTTTGACGTGTGCGTTCGGAGGCCAGACGGGATCAGTATCCGTGTTGAATATTGCCTGTCCGCTTACGACCTCGAATGCAGAGCTTGCGTTGCCCTTAACGATCGTTATGTTTCCACCGATGTCGAGAGCTGCCGTCTTGGTGTCATCCGGGTTGCCTGTGTATACTCCGATTTTCACTGTTCCAGGTGTCGTCGAGTTACCGAATATGATCTTGGTCGGCTTTTCTGCAGACCATGTTGTGTCCACGATTATTACGTGGTCTCCGATGACGACTATGTCCTGTCCGTCTGAGTTCTTAAGTGCATTTTCTATTGTTGTGAAGTAGTATGTTGATGCTTTGACAGCTGAACCGTCCATGACATTCTTGTAATAGTATGCCGCGTCTATGGTTCCGAGGTCTGCAAGGGGTACAATGGGGTTTGTTGCAGGGAATACACCGTATTCAATGACACCATCATCCAAAAGGGTTATGTGTCCTGCCATGTTGTCCATCATTCCGCGCAGAGTGCTGTTTGTATAGAGGAACTTAAGGGTTCCTTTGACCGTGAGGTCGCCATCCAGGTAGTAATAACCGATCGACGAGTTAGCTGTAACCGCGCTGGTCATTATCTCCGAGGCTGTAGGTGTGCCGGCAGATATTGTTACCAGCACATCGCTCACCATGTTTGTACCCGAGGGTCCGACGAACACCGAGATGGGTGAACCGACGGCACTGATGTCAGCTCCGAAGAATAATATGTAATCTCCAGCACTGATACCGTTAATCGGGAACTCCGCCGTACCGGGCGTTAAGGGATCGATCACTCCGACTTCTCCCTCATCAAGGTTGAATGCGAAGGGGTTCGCGTACTTGGTCGGGTCGAAATCTATTTCTGCCGAACCGAACGTGATGTCAGCGACAGGTATGAGGTTCAACGCTATCTCGTTGATTCCGAGTGATGCCGTATATGATCCCGTTGATCCTGCGACAGTGTATTTTCCGTAGAAGACACCGTCAGTGGCGTTGTACCCAATGAATGTGTACTCTCCAACGGCTACATCGTCAAATGTTGCCGTCGATGCGCCCCAGCTGTCAGGCGAGATGACCTCGCCGTCAGCTGCAATCAGGTACGCGTAAGAGAATCCGCCGCCTGTCGCGATCGTCACAGATCCTGCCGTCATGGGCTCGATGTTGCCTATTGATATGTCGGCTCCTTTCTCGATCGTCACAGCAGCAAGGGAATAGAACACGTCGGGCATGATCGAAGAGCCGTCCAAGAAGGCCCTTATCGAGTCCGGATATTCCAGCTTTGCAGTACCGCTTACCGAGAGTTCAGCGTCAATCGTGGCACTGGGGGAATATGGGTTAACAAGTCCGCCCATTGTTGCAACGTCTCCCTCTACGGACACAATCGTTCCTCCTATGTAGGAAGCCTTAAGCTCAAGGTCTTTGGCTTTGAGGGTTCCTGTGAAGGGGGTGGTGTCACAGAAGCTGATGAAGTCCAACGGGTCAAACGGGTTGTAGTAGATATTGATGATATCGTCTATCTGTCCGGGGGACAGCTGTCCGAGTACCGCTTTACCTTTTACAAGCTCGAAAGTACCTGTCGGCTCCTCTTCAGTGTCATCCACGTTTCCGATTGCCAGTATCGCGACCTGTTCGCCGTTGATCATGGCTGAGACCAGTGTGATCCTGAATCCGCCTGCGTTCGTAACTTTTATCGTGTCGGTTGCTGTGAACACTCCTTTGGCATCAACTGTACCGATGCTTATGGTTCCGCTGACGGACTCGCCAGGCAGAACATAAACGTAGCCGAGGTTAATGCTCAAAGAAGCGTCGAGAGCACTCCAGACAGATGCATAGAAATTAAGTTCTATTGCACTCTCTCCTGCAACAATGACCGGCTGGTCATTCGTCCCTATGGGGATCGAAGGTGCCGCATCGGCGTCATCACTGATGACAATACCTGCAACGGATACCATTGCAAGCGCGGCTACGACAGCCATTGCGAGGAACATTTTGTTCTTTTTTGTTTTCATTTCCATTGGAATCATCCTCCGCCCTGAGTTTTCACGGATCCGAAGACCCGAACAACTTGGGCATATTGGTTTCCCATCGCCGATCAGCGACGAGCAAAAAACGATGTGTGAACAGAACCCAAGGAGTAAGAAGACGAATAGACTCCGGCGTAACATGAGAAATACGGCATGCCGTATCCCTTTCCGTCCGTTCTCGATCTCCCATCCTCAACCATGGTTTTGTCCCGATCACATTCCGCGCCGAAGCGCTGACACGTTCTCCGCAGGCCGCTCAAGGCTTGTCCATGAGTCACTCATAGCGACTTATGTACGAGTTACGTAGTAAGTATTGGTATATAAAAATAGGGGCTGTTCTTCCCTTCTTCCAATGCAATTAACGCGCATTATAATAGAAGACGCTGAGTTTACCGCAAAATGATGCTTGCCACACCTTTGCATTCCCTGAGCATCGGAAGCAGTTCCGAAGGGATCTTTCCGTCCACCACCACTATCAAGTGCGAATCCATCCTGTTACCGGGATCGTCCACCACTGCCTGTCTTACCGACAGCCCTTTCCTGTAGATAGTATCCGTGATCTCCGCCAATATGCCCGGCATTGTCGCATCGGTAGGAATTATCTCCAATGTCGTACAACCTATCTCCGGCGCAACATCTGCCATCAACAGCATGGATTGGAGCCTGGAGAATATCGCTAAAAGGTCTTCGTCCTTTTCTATCTTTTCTATTGTTGACCTGACGACCCTGCGGTCTACTCCCGCCGCGCGGGCGACCGCCGCATCCGACTGCTCTATGTTGCCGCAGTATGCCAAACCGTTCTCTATCCTGATGCCGTGTTTCAGTAACAGAACCGCCACTTTCTCCTGTGAGGGATATCTTTTGAACGCCTCACGTATCCTTTCCATGCCCCCAAATGTCATTCCATGTTTAAATCCTCCCTGCACCCCACTAAATCGATACAATTCCATTCACAAGGGATTTAATAGAATCGACCATCATACAGGAGCAGGTGAAAGCACTTGCCCAACACAACCGAACTGAGGGAACAGATCGAGTCCATAGATGAAGAGATAATCGACCTTATCGCAACCCGCATGGAGATAACCGACGAACTTGCGAGGGTCAAAAAGGAGTCTTCACAGGAGTATTGGGACAAGAAAAAGGAACAAGAAGTTGTAAACAGGTACCTGGAACTCTGTGAAGAGGTCAGTCTTTCCGCGGGAGAGGCAAGGATGATCGCGGAAGTCCTTCTAAAGATCTCCAAGGACCGGCAGAAACAATTGTTCGACCGCGATTCCGCCAAATTATAATACTTGCTTGTATCTCGCATGGTCACGAAGGTAACGAGATGAGCAAGATAGATGTTGCCGTACTGGGGGCCACCGGTCCCATCGGTCAAAGGTTCGTACAGATGCTTGAGGACCACCCTTATTTCAGGATAGAAGGATTGTACGCATCGGAGAGGTCCGAAGGAAAGAAGTTCTCGGATTTCATTAAGGTCAGAGATCACGAGTTCTCCGAAGAGGTCTGCGAGATGAAGATCAGAGTTCTTGACCCCAAGGTCATATCGAAGAATGCGAAGATCGCTTTTTCCGGTATTCCTTCAGATCTTGCCGGACCCACCGAGACCGAACTTGCGGAAAAAGGTGTTGCGGTGTTCACCAACGCGGGATACCACCGTATGGCACCCAACGTTCCGATCCTGATACCCGAGATCAACCCTCAGCATATGGACTCCGTAAAAGACCAATCGACCTTTGCGGACGGCGGATACATCGTTACCAACGCGAACTGCTCTTCCACCGGAATATCCGTTCCGTTGTTCGCTCTCGATAAATCATTCGGGTTAGAAGAAGTGTTCGTTTCCACCTATCAGGCACTTTCGGGTGCAGGCTATCCCGGAGTGGCCTCTTTGGACGCCGTCGGGAATGTCGTCCCCTTCATAAACGGCGAAGAAGAGAAAATGGAGATCGAACTCGCGAAGATATTCGGATCCTATTCCAACAAGAGATTCGTACCTGCCGAATTCAAGGTCATGGCCAACTGTGCCAGAGTTCCCGTTATTGACGGTCACCTCGAATCACTAGTACTGAGATTGAGAGACACTCCTTCCCTCGATGAAGTGGAAGCATGTCTGACAAAATTCCGCGGCGAGGCTCAGTTGCTGAAGTTACCCTCCGCACCCGAATACCCCGTTCTGGTCAGGAAGGAACAGAACAGACCTCAGCCTGTGTACGATGCCTTGGCAGGCTCTCCGGCAAGAGCAAAAGGCATGTCATCGACGGTCGGAAGGATCCGCTCCGGAAACGGCTATCTGAAGATGTTCGTTCTTTCACACAACACCCTCAGGGGCGGCGCGGGCGGTTCGGTTCTGAATGCGGAACTGTTCAAAGCCAAGGGCATGTTCTGACACATTCTCTCTCCGCGACCCGGAAATAAACCTTATCTACTTCCTTTTTATATTGACAAATCGAGGACATAATCCATGACGGTCAAAATAGCCATTCCCAACAAAGGGAGACTCAACGAAAGAGCGGTTGAACTCCTGTCGAAGTCAGGGATAGATCTGGGAGAGGATTGGGGCAGAAAGCTCTATGTCAAAGCCAAGGATCAGGACGCCGAGATAATGTTCGTACGCGCCCAGGACATCCCCGCATTCATTAATTCGGGTGCCATAGATATCGGCATCACCGGAGAGGATATGGTCGCAGAATCCGGATACGTACTGAAAAAACTTCTGGACCTTCAGTTCGGCATTTGCAGATTATCCATCGCGGTCCCGGAATCCTCGGGCATCGAAAGATTCGAGGATATTCCCGACGGAACGCGAATAGCCACATCATTCCCTAACATAACCGGAGAATTCTTCCGTTCAAGGAACAAGAATGTATCCATCATCGAGATATCGGGTGCGGCGGAGATCATGCCTTATCTCGGAATATCGGATATGATATCCGATCTTGTAGCGACAGGATCCACGCTGAAAACCAACAGATTGAAGGAAATATGCAAACTGTTCGACTCTCAGGCCGCGGTATTCGCGTCCGAGAATGCACTGTCCTCCAAGAAGAGGGAGATCGACGATGTTGTCAACTCGATAAAAAGCGTTATGGCCGCCGAGGACCGCAAGTATCTCATGGCAGACGTTCCGATAGGAGTCGTCGATAAGGTGGAGAAACTCCTTCCGGGGATCGGCGGACCCACCATACTCAACATCGCAGGCAACAAAGATATGGTTGCGGTACATGTCGTGGTAAGATCCGAGGACCTCTACAAAGCAGTGAACGACCTGAAGAGACTTGGTGCGAAGGGTATCCTCACACTCTCCATCGACAGGCTGGTGGAGTGATGGCCTCAAGGGACATAATGAGAAGCACCACAAGATCATTCAAGAAATATTACAACCCCGATGTGGGGGGAGAATTGAGACTCGATACCAACACGAATGTTCTCGGATCGAACCCCGCCGCAACCGAATATCTAAAGAGCCAGAAAGTGGATCTCAACGGCTATCCCAATACTTATTCCGACGGCCTCAGAGACACTCTCGCAAACCTTTACAGTCTGGAAAGGGAGAATTTCGTTGTGGGTTCCGGATCCGACGAGATGCTTGATGTTTCCTTCAAGACCTTCACGGAGTGGGGAGACGAATGCGTTGTTCCGTTCCCTTCTTACACCCTTTACGATTATTTTGCCAGTATGAACGGCGGAAGATCCGTTTCATCCGATCTGACTGCAGACTTTCAGCTTGATGTCGATGACATCGTGAGATCGAAGGGCAAGATCACAATACTGTCAACACCGAACAACCCAACCGGGAATTCATTCAGACAAAAGGACATCGAAGAAATATTGGCCCGTTCCGAAGGTATCGTCATCGTCGACGAAGCGTACGGAGAATATTCCGATCTTTCGATGATCCCCCGAATAAACGAATTCGATAATCTAATCGTGCTAAGAACGTTTTCGAAAGCGTACGCGTTGGCAGCAATGAGAGTAGGGTATGCGATCTCCAACCTGGATATTGCGGATATGATGAATTCAGTGAAGATCCCGTATTCCCTCAATTCGCTGAGCGAAGGAGCCGCCGTTGCGGCGGTGAAGGATCAAGACTTCATAAGAAAAAGCAAGGAAATGATCGTCAAGGAAAGACCGAAACTCGCCAAAGGCCTGAGCGCCCTCGGATTCGAACCGTTCCCGTCAGACTCCAATTTCATACTCACAAAGAGTCCGACAGACCACTCCCTAATCACATCCAAACTGAAAGAGAAAGGGATAATGATCCGCGATTTCGGTACAAAGAGAAGAACGGAGAACTGCGTAAGGATCACCGTCGGCACCGAGAAAATGAACGATCTTCTTCTTTCAAAAATGGCAGAGGTATTGGGGGAATGCGACTGAGGATCTCACTTGCCGATTACGGTGTGGGCAATCTACACTCGGTAAAGAAAGCACTTGAGCTGAATGGGGCGAAGGTCGATGTGGTCACGGAAATGAAGGATCTCCTTGACGCCGAATGCATCATTTTTCCCGGCGTGGGAGCATTCGACATGACGATGAAGAAACTTCTTCCTTACAAAGAGGAGATAGCTGAACATCTCAGGTCAGGAATACCTGCACTGGGTATATGCATAGGACTGCAAATAATGTTCGATTCCAGCGAAGAAGGCAAAAGCGGAGGATTGAGCATATTCGATGGAAGGATCAAAAAATTGGGCGCCGAAAGGATCCCGCACATGGGATGGAACAATGTCACTTCATCGGATGAGTTGATGGAAGATATCGAAGATAGGATGTTCTATTTCGCCCACTCATATCACTGCTCCGCAATGAGAACGGAAGTTGCCATAGGTACGACGGAATATGAGGGAGAGATCTTCTCATCTTTCTTCAGGACCCGCAACGTATACGGCACGCAGTTCCACCCCGAGAAGAGTTCTGTTTCCGGACTGAGATTCATAAAGAATTTCATTTCGTTCGCGGAGGGTGTGTCTTGATAGTCATACCTGCCGTTGATGTATTGGATCACAACGTTGTACAATTGGTGGGCGGCGTGGCGGAAAAGAAGGAGATCGTCCTTTCAGACCCTTTCGCAATAGCGATGTCGTGGGTGAACAAAGGTGCTCAGTATCTTCACTTGGTAGACCTTGACGGTGCTTTCGGCAAAGGGAACAACCTCCCCGTGTTCAAGAAAATAATAAGAGAATGTGGAGTGCCGGTCGAGATCGGCGGCGGGATCCGTTCGGATGCTCTGGTGGACGAATTGGTATCGGCGGGCGCAGACCGGATAATCGTGGGTACCAAAGCCGTCAAAGAACCCGATTGGCTTTCAAAGATAGCTGACAAACATCCCGGAAAGATCGTACTGGGTCTGGATACGAAGAACGGCGAGATAGCCGTGAACGGCTGGCAGGGCTCCGCGAATCTTACGGTAAGGGCGATGTTCGATATAATCAAGGATATCCCGCTGTGCGGTGTACTGAACACGAATGTCGATGTTGAAGGTCAAATGGGAGGCATCAACGTATCCCAGGCCGAGGATTTTATTTCTAACTGCCCGCACAGCGTCATAGCTTCCGGGGGCGTAACATCGGAGAAGGACTGCAGCATTTTGAGAGAACTCGGTGCCGTCGGAGCGGTCGTGGGTCTCGCCATTTACACTGAAAGGATCAAACCATGGGAATGGAAGACTCCGTGGATCCCTCAATGATCGGTTTTTTCGTGTACTGTCCTACCCGTAACGAGGATAATTATTATACGGTCATGCCGTACTATTCCCAATATGACAGGCAGAGCTGTGAAATTGGAACGCACCACGCGGGAGACAAGCGTCACGCTGGAATTGAACATTGATGGCAGAGGCGATTTCGATGTGGAATGCGACCTTCAATTTCTGAAACACATGGTCGAGACCCTTGCGAGGTACGCCTCCTTTGACATAAAAATGAAGGCGGTCGGCGACAACGATCACCACCTGATAGAGGATGTTGCCATAACATTGGGATCCGCTTTCAGGAATGCACTGGGCAGTGCCCCGATAGAAAGGATGTCGACAGTGATCCTTCCGATGGATGATGCGCTTGTCATGACCTCCGTGGATGTCATTGACCGTCCGTTCGCCGAGATCGACTGTCCCGATCAGCTGTATCACCACTTCCTCAGAAGTTTTGCCATGTCCGCTTCGGTCACGCTGCACGTAGTGCAGCTCAGAGGGTTCGACGAACACCACATAATAGAAGCAACGTTCAAAACGCTGGGAGTTGCGCTGAAGAATGCGACAGCCCCGAGAAAGACAGAATTGAGCACAAAGGACAGACCTCAGGTGAGTTGATGCTGACAAAAAGGATCATACCGTGCCTTGACGTAAAGAACGGAAAAGTTGTCAAAGGTGTTAATTTCGTTGGCCTGAAGGATATGGGTTCTCCCCCCGAACTTGCGGAAGAGTACAGCAATCAAGGGGCCGATGAGATCACATTCCTCGACATAGCCGCGTCTTTGGAATACAGACAGACGACATTGGACCTTGTGTCGGAAACTGCGGAAAGAGTGTTCGTGCCGCTGACCGTCGGAGGAGGCATCAGGACCGCGGATGATATGCACGATGCGCTCTGTGCGGGTGCCGACAAAGTGTCCGTGAATTCCGCTGCTGTGGGCAACCCCGACATGATCTCGGAATCTGCGGAAAGATTCGGGAAACAATGTGTCGTGATCGCCATTGACGCAAAAAGAACGGGTAAGAGCTGGGAGGTCTATTCTCACGGAGGCACCAAACCGACGGGATTAGACGCAATTGAATGGGCTAAGAAGGTCGAAGACCTCGGAGCGGGAGAGATACTTCTCACCTCGGTGGATGCGGACGGAGTGAAGAACGGATATGATATTCCGCTCAACAACGCCATTGCGGACGAGGTCAACATACCTGTAATAGCTTCCGGAGGGTGCGGAAGCATAGAACACATATACGAAGTGTTCTCCCAGACCAACGTTTCAGCGGCCCTTGCCGCATCAATATTCCACTACCGCCAATGCACTGTGGGAGAAGTGAAAGAATACCTCAAGGACAGAGGGGTCAGAGTAAGATGATAAAATACGACGAGAACGGACTTGTTCCTGTTGTTGTACAGGATTGCAACACCAACGAAGTACTGATGGTCGCTTGGGCGAATGAAGAGGCGGTAAGCCTCATGACCAAGACCGGCTACACACACTTCTGGTCAAGAAGCAGACAGAAACTGTGGAAAAAGGGGGAAGAATCCGGTCACGTCCAAAAGATAATATCGATACAATCCGACTGCGATTCGGATACTTTGCTCGTAAGAGTAGAACAAACAGGTCCCGCGTGTCACACCGGGGCAGCTTCCTGTTTTTACGAACTGATGTACGGATCTCCCGATACCACCATGGCCGTTATACCCGATCTCCTGAGAGTATTGAAGGACAGATCGGAAAACCCCAAATCGGGAAGCTACACCTGCGAACTCTATGCCAACGAGAACAAGATGTGCAAGAAGATAGTAGAGGAGGCAGGGGAATTCACTTTGGCCGTCAAGGACAAAGATGAGAATGAAATGGCATGGGAACTGGCGGATCTGATCTATCACACCATGGTAGCGATCGTCAAAACCGGACTTCCGATGGAAAAAGTATACGAAAAACTTGCGGAGAGGAAAAAATGAGAATAGATCTGCACACTCACACGTTCTTCAGCGATGGAGAATTGATACCTTCCGAACTGGTCAGAAGGGCCATGTTCCTCGGGCACAGCGCGATCGCCATCACGGATCATGTTGACATAACGAACATGGATCATGTGATCCCCAACATCGTAAAAGCGGTCGATCTCAGCACGGATTATATCACAGTGATTCCGGGAGTCGAACTGACCTATGTTCCTCCGTCCAAGATGGATGCCGCCGTGAAAAGGGCAAGGAAGCTCGGTGCGGAGATCATCGTCGTGCATGGGGAGACTGTCACGGAACCCGTTACTCCGGGCACAAACATGGCAACCGTAAGAAACCCGGAGATCGATATACTGGCACATCCGGGATTCATAACGATGGAAGAAGCGGAACTCGCAGCATCCAACGATATTATATTAGAGATAACAGGACGTGCGGGACACAATATCACCAACGGTCATGTTGCAAAAACAGCGTTGGCCGCAAAGGCAAAGATGGTTGTGAATTCGGATGCTCATGCCCCGGAGAACCTGATGGATGAGAAAGCTGCCATGAGGATCGCACTCGGAGCGGGATTACCGGAGAAAGAAGCAGACAAAGCCGTCAATATCACGCCGTATGAAAGGATAAAGAAATTCATGAAGTGATTAACCTCATATTCTTCATCCGGCCGAGGATCCGCCGGTCGACTTTCAGAACGAGAACACGGTGAAACATATCATGGAAGAATTTGTGAAATGGGCGATACGGAATAATTGGCAGGTAGAGATATCGAGTATAGAACAGGAAATACCGAAGGAAGCATTTTGCCGTTACGCGATGTTGCCTGAGGATTACATGAATTTCTTGAAACATATTATCACGCTTTCCGACGAGACAGACACAGGTTGGTTTTTGAATGTGGATGATTTCAAAGGTACGAACCTTGACACAGAATGGCAACCGTGTTCTTTCGAAGATATAAGCATCGAAGCGGCGGATGGAGATGATGAACTGATAGCCGAGATCACCGTATTTTGGAACGAACATATCCCCATATTCTTCTGCTTAGCGAACGGTTACGAATACTATGCCATTCGTTTGAGTGACGGTTCTGTTGTGAACGGCATTGAACCGGAATTTGAAGAAACTTCTGTTGTATCTGCTTCGTTCAAAGATTTCCTGAAGAAAATAATGACGAACGATATCGTGTTTTGATCCGGCCTGTTCCGATGAACACCGCGGCATCGGTCATTCCATCGATTCTAAATCCTTTCTTAGTTCTTCCAGAACCTCTTCCAAATAGAATTCTCTGCCTTCGTCTACACAATCTTTGAATTCCTTGAGCAGCAGAGCATACATTTCTTTTTTCGAAACTATATCCTTATCCGGATCCGACATGATACTTTCCCCATGGATATCAAACTATCAAAACATTGTCCTTTTATACCTCGATTAAAATCCCTGGTTCATGCCGAAAATAGCGATAATGGGAGGCACGGGCATATACAACCCCGACTCTTTTGAGACAATAAGGACCGTTTTTCCCGATACCCCGTTCGGAAAACCCTCGGACGAGATAATGATAGGCAGGATCGCGGGAATCGAGATCGCTTTCCTGTTCAGACACGGAAAGTCCCATCAGCATCCTCCCAGTTCCGTCCCGTATAAAGCCAATATGTGGGCGCTGAAAGAACTTGGATGCGAATATATCATATCGGCATGCGCGGTCGGTTCGCTGAAGATAGAATACGCACCCGGAGACCTTGTGATACCCGATCAATTCATCGATTTCACCAAGAAAAGAGAATACACCTATTTCGATGACAAAACAGTGCACATCTCCATGCCCGATCCGTTCTGCGGATACCTGAACAGAATATTTGCGGACACCGCGAAAGAGATGGGGATCAAATACCACGTGGGAGGAGCTTATGTCTGCATCGAAGGTCCGAGATTCTCTACCAGAGCCGAAAGCAACATGTTCAGACAGTTCGGAGATATCATCGGTATGACCGTGGTTCCGGAATGCCAGCTTGCAAGAGAACTGGGCATGTGTTACTGCAGCCTCGCAACGATCACAGATTACGATGTCTGGCATAACGAAGATGTGAGCATCGAGATCGTGGTACGGACAATGAACGAATGTCTGGCAAAGGTCCTGAAACTTCTGGAACTGGGATTACCGAAGATCGACAAAAAGGACTGTGCCTGTATAGATGCCGCGAAAGGATGCGGCGCGATATGATCTCATGCGCATAACATTCAAAGGTACTGTTCAGGGAGTAGGATTTCGTCCGGCCGTATATCGTACGGCAACAGCTCTGGGATTGCACGGCAGAGTATGGAACAGCGGTTCCGACGTCATAGTTGATGTGAACAACGGAGATGCATTCCTCAGTGCCTTCCTCTTCAACGTACCGCCTTTGGCGGTCATAGAAAGCATAGACAGAACCGATGCCCCATCGGAAAACACAAGAGGATTCTTCATTGCGTCTTCCGAAGAGGGCAACAAAGAGGTATCAGTTCCCGCCGACATGGCATTATGCGATAATTGCCTGAACGACCTAAAAGCGGGAAGACGCAGAGGGTATGCGTTCACCTCGTGTACCGACTGCGGTCCGCGTTTCACCTTGTTATCGAAACTGCCTTATGATCGTTCATCAACTTCAATGAAGGAGTTTGTAACATGTTCGGAATGCCTATCGGAATACGATGATCCGGACAACAGAAGATTCCACCACCAAACGATATGTTGTTCGAAGTGCGGACCTTCATACCGCCTTACGGATACCGACGGAAATCTTATTCCCGGGGATCCGGTCGAAAAATTCTCCGATATCCTCTCTTCTGGAAAGATCGGAGTAATCAAAGGCTGGGGAGGGATGCACATCTGCTGTACCCTCGAAAACCTGCAAAAGATGCGAAAATGGTACGGAAGAGAACAGAAACCTTTTGCTGTGATGGTCAGGGACCTGGCCGCCGCAAGAAGATACAGTGATCCAACCGATGCCGAATGCATGCATCTGATGTCGCCGCAAAGACCTATAGTCTTGGTCAAAAAGAAAAGTTCAGAATTCACGGAATTGGCATCTCCGGGATTGGATAACATAGGGTTGTTCTTACCTTACACCGGGATCCAACATCTTTTGTTCAATATTATGGAGAATGATGCGCTCATCATGACCTCGGCCAATCTTCCGAAGGAACCTATGATCCTTGATGACGAATTGGTGAAGAGATTGAAGGCAGATGCATATCTCCTTCACGATCAGCCCATAATGAACCGCGCAGACGACAGCGTCATTCGATTGTTCAGAGAAAGACCTGTGTTCATAAGAAAATCCAGAGGGCATGTCCCTTCGTTCATCCCCGTTAATATGAAGGGTTCAGCGGTTACTGTAGGGGCACAGGAGAATCTCACCGGCTCTGTTGCAACGAACGGAAGGATACATATGACCCAACACATAGGCGACGGAGAAGGTTTCGGCGTTGTTGATTATCTCGAAGAGGCTGTGCGCTCCGATATGAGACTTCTGGGGTGTGTTCCTCAAGTGATCGCAACGGATCTGCACCCGAATTATTCTAACCGTGTCCTTGCGAAGAACCTGGCTTCGGAGTATGGTTCCGAACTTATCGATGTACAACACCATTGGGCTCATTCGGCAGCACTGATCACAGAAAACAATGTGGATGAAGCTGTCGTGCTGGCACTTGACGGGACAGGTCACGGTGATGACGGCCACGCGTGGGGCGGAGAGGTTCTGTTCGCAGGATTGGATTCTTACGAAAGGATCGCTCATATGGAATATATCCCCCTTCTGGGATCTGAAAGGGCTTTGTATGACCTCAGAAGACTGAAATTCGCCATAGACCTAACGAACGGAACAGAGAACACCTCGTTCAACGAGGGAGAATCCGAAGTTCTGACCAAAATGATGAAGACCAGTGTGAAATGTTCTTCCATGGGCAGACTGATGGACGCACTCTCGCATACATTGGGAGTATGTTCGATACGTACCTATGACGGAGAACCCGCGATGAAATTGGAACCCCTGCTTGCACGGGGAAAACTAATCCCGGGGTTTGAGACAGAAAGAAAAGGTCACATAGTTCAGACTTCCAACCTCTTTTCCGGGATTAGGGATCAGGATCCTGCCGATATTGCTTATTCCGTCGTGTTCAATGTTATGAAAGAACTTGTGGACAGTGCGATCGAGTGTGCGGATGAGAGAGGAATAAAGAACATCGGCATAACCGGCGGCGTCTCTTACAACTCCACAGTTTGCGACATATTCTCCCGTCTAGCCTCCGATTCGGGACACGAATTAATATTCCACGAAAGCGTTCCCAATGGTGATGGCGGAATATCCGTTGGACAGGCCGCGATCGCACTGAAAATGATACAATGAATACTTTGTTCGTACTGCTTGACGGGATGGAAGACGATCCCAACACCATGTTCGGAGGTAAGAAACCGTACGAGGTCGCAAAAATGCCCTTCATGTATTCGGTCGCGAAACATAAGATGTACACCACGGGCAGAGGATATACGCACCTGTTCCTGAATGAATTCTTCACAGGGTGTCCTCCGACATCATCAAGGGCTGCCATCGAAGCGATGGGACTTGGTCTTGATATGAGCGAGGGACGCAACGCATACCGCCTCAGTCCTGCAAAGATAGAGGATGGGATGATCAAATGGTCCTATCACGCACATGTGTTCTGCGACCGACTGATGGAAACGATCAACATGAATCTTCATATTCTGGATAAGTACGATCCTGAGATCGCCTTTTTCCTTAACGGGAGAGCGGTACTCACCATGAGGTATGATGATGTACCCCAACTTCCCGCTCCGCCCGTTGATGCCCCTCTTACAGAAGTGCCGGGAGATCTGGGAAAATTCGTCATGAAGGTCGCAGAGGATATGGACGGAATAACGGATTACCCTTGGGGATGCGGGAACATCGGAAGTCTTTCCCCGCCGTTCCCGTGCATTGAAAGAATGGCTGCCATTTCAGACAGTCCGACCGCGCTGGGGATCGCCGCGTCTCTGGGGCATGAGATCCATCTTATCGATGAACTCGAAGAAAGGTTCCCTCTCGCCCGGGACCTGTTGAAAGAAAGTAACGTCTTCCTCCACATAGACGAGGTCGACGAATACAGCCATCAGAAAGATCCCATGAAGAAGATAGCCGTCCTTGAACGCACAGATCAGCTTATGTCGGAATACTTCGGCGATGTTGCCCGGATCGTATATTTCGTGGATCACGGAACCTCTTCGATCTCGGGCGAGCATCTGATCATGAATGTTCCGTTTTGGACCAACATCGAGAGCAGCCTGACCGAGGGAGAACTGGTAACTCTTTCAGAAGTCATACCGAAACTCTTCGGCATGAAATGAACGGCGTTCCATGAAACTGTGTTCGGTAAATCTCAATACATTCCGGTGTTGCGCGGGAACAAAAATACCATTACCGTTCGTGATACGCGGAATTAAATACAAAAAATGCTATATTTTAGATGGTGGAATGATTAACGGTCTCCGAGGAGACCGGATCCATTACGTGGATCGGTCGATCCCCATCAAGGAATCTCAAGCATGATCTCTATGATCATGTTGGAAAACTTGATACGGATGATGAGGACATATCCTCGGCCGTTAGTGATATTATCACCTCCCACCGGGGCAGTCCCCGTCATGCCGGTTGTTGTGAACCGACATGTCGGGGCTCACTGCCAAACGGCAGTTAATCACTGCCTCCTTCTCTATTAACGGTGAGTACTACAATTAATGAGTTAGTTTTTTCATTTCGAATATACGTTATTTTTCAATAACGATCATTAACTGTATCTTGTAACATAACATCAAAACCGGGTCCGAGGGAGGATCAATACATACCGAACACAGTTGTTCCATGACAAGATATTAAATATTAAATCAAATAGCGTCCTCAATGGAAATACTCTCACCTGCCGGCTCGCCCGAAGGACTTGCCGCCTCCGTAAAAGGCGGATGCGATGCTGTTTATCTCGGAGGCAAAGCCTTCGGCGCCAGAGCATTCTCCGATAATTTCACCGATACCGAATTGGAAGGTGCGGTGAATTATGCTCACAACAATAATGTCAAGGTGTACGTCACGGTGAACACGTTGATCAAGGATAACGAGATGGCTGATGCCGTTTCCTATGTGAAATTTTTAAAAGATATCCACGCCGATGCCGTACTGGTACAAGATCTGGGCCTTTTAAAGGCCATTGCGAACATCGATATCGACAAACACGCTTCCACTCAAATGGGTATCCATTCCGCCTCAGGTTTGAGATGGTGTGCGGAAAACGATATTTCCCGTGCGGTCCTGTCGAGAGAACTTACATTCGAAGAACTTACGAAGATCGTAAAGGATTCCCCCATCGAGACGGAAGTATTCGTCCAGGGCGCGATGTGCTACTGCATTTCGGGAGGGTGTCTCTTCTCCAGCATTGTGGGAGGCCGCAGCGGCAACAGAGGCCAATGCGCCCAACCCTGCAGAAAGACCTACACCAAGGACGGAAAGGAGGGGTACCTCCTGAGCAGTGCGGATCTGTACGGAGTAGAATGGCTCGACCGTTTGAGGTCCATCGGAATAAGTGCCGTAAAGATTGAAGGGCGTATGAGAAGCCATGCCTACGCTTATCTTTCCACAAAAGTGTTTTCCTCTGCAAATAAAGGTATCATCGAGACCGAGACCGCGGATCTTCTTAAGACCGTGTTCAACAGAGGATTCTGTGAAGGCTACCTCCCCGGAGTTGTTTCTCCTGTTCAGTATAAATATGCTGACAACAGAGGATTCCTTCTCGGAGAGGCAAGGATCGTGAACAGAAAACTAGACCTTTCCGATCTTGATGAAACCGTGAATCTCAAGGATGGCATATCAATATTCAAGGGAAAAGACAAGATCGGCGGATTCAAAGTGAGCGGATTGGGTACGGTTACCGTACCTTTCAGGATGCCGGACGGAAAATACGAGATATACAGGACCTACGATCCCCGCATCGATACGATAAAGAATCTGGTCGGTGCACCTCCAAAACTCAGCGGATCGCGGGTCAGATCACCGATATCTCACACACTGCCTGCAGTGAACCGTTCCGTGAAAAAACCTGAATTGTCGTTCTATATCGGTTCTCTGAAGAATCTTGATGCCGTGAAGAAATATGCGGACAGAGTATACTTCGATATCAACGAACATTCCGATGATGCGCAGCGCATATGCGCCGATAATAACATCGAATTCGTCCTTAACCTTCCAAGATTCTCTCCTTCGGACGATCTTGATGTTCGCTCCGATTCCGTGATGGTGAACAACCCGGGACAATTGTATGCCCACAGAGAACGGAAAATATACGGCAGCCACAACATGAATCTGTTCAACTCCGATTTCCCTTCGTCGATGTATCAAACAACGGCCTCTCTAGAACTGTCAAAGAACGAGATACGCATCCTTTCCGAACACTATCCGGGAAGGATCGAGGTCATGGTCTTCGGAAGAACGGAGATCATGTGTACGAGGGATCCCAACATGTCCGGCGGTATCCTGATAGATGATACCGAACGTCAATTCCCGGTGTACAGGGACGCATTCGGGCTATCCCATATCTTGAATTCGTCCGATCTCATGCTGCTTCCTCATCTGGAGGATCTGCACCGCATGGGCATCGATTCTTTCGGCATAGATCTGAGGAAACGACCGACAAGACTTGCGGAGATAGTTGCGGAGGCGTTCGCAAAGAACGATCTTGATAAAAAAGGCAAGATAACGGAGATGTGCGGCGCGATCAATTACGGGCACTATCTGCGCGGCGTAAGCTAACTGTATGTTTTCCTGTATTAAACCCGCCTCTGTATTTTTCAATCATGAAAATGAACAAGAGGGGGGATCTCGGATTTCCCGAGGCCATCATGGCGGTCATGCTCGTTACCTTGGCGTTGTCTGCGTACATGGGTGTTTTCATCCTCAGTACATTGAATGACGAAGGGGATCAGGCTTTCATAGACAGGAACATAACAGAAGAACTCACAGTGGAATATGACAGGATCGCAGGAGATATCGTTCCCGAACTTGAAAGGATCACCACGCAAAAAGGATACCGAGGCATCACCGTCAGATGCTATATTCCCTCACATCCCATAGAGCCTGTCGAATTCACCGTCGGAAGTATGGACGGGAAGATCACGAGCGAAAGATTCCTCAGAACGCTGGATTCCAATGACGGCCGCATTCTTCCCGCGATATTCGAGGTGGGAATATGCGAATAAAGAACAAGAAAGGAATGACCGCGATGATCGACGCGATGATATTCATCGTGGTCATGGGGTTGGCTGTGGCAGCGTTGTGTTATTACTATGAGGATAACAGCAACGAAAATGATGCTTCTGATATTGTCGACAGATTATTCCATTCGAAGATAACGATCGATGATATCATGGATGAGAATGACTCGAAAATCATGCCTCTCTCCGATCTCGTTGCCGCATCAATGGTGATCGGAGACGGTGCTGCCGCTTCGTATCTCGAAAAGGTAATGGATTGTCTGATGAACCGGCCCGATTCGTATCTGATGCATATTGTTTACAGAGGGATCGAAACGAACATAGGAACTGGTGACGGTATACCTGTTTCAAGCACATCCCGAGATATCATTGTGCTTTACGGAGATGCTTTGCATATCGAATTGCATCTGTACTGATCATGCACCGAACTTCTCGACACGCTCGGCAAGGTCCATGCATATGGGGACTATGCATTTTCCCCTTATGCGTCCTATACGCCCGTGTGCGCATCCCGATTCGCTGAAAGTGGTTGCGTCATCCATAACGTTTCCGGGAGTGTATATCGTGATCGGGACCGGGTCTCCGCTGTGATCTCCCAACGAGCATGGCGTACTGTGATCTGCCGTGAACACTATCACGAGATCGTCGCGGAAGTTTTCCCTGAAGTATCCGGCCATGGCGTCCAGCCTCTTTATCACGTCACATTTCATCAGAGGATCGCGGTCGTGTCCGCAGACATCCGGCGCCTTTGCGTTCATCAGGATGAAATCATATTTCTCAAGGGTCTTCATGGCAACCGCGGCTTTGGAAACAAAGTCGGATCCGCATCCGCCTGTGCAGCAGTCCGGTAGTTCGATCACATCCAACCCGCAAACTTCGCATATACCTTTGATCATTCCCACTCCCGCGACGCATGCCGCGGAAATATCATATTTCTGAGGGAACGGCTGGATGTCCGGGAAGGCGCCCGCGCCCCTCGGCATTATTATGTTCGCGGGGATCAGTCCTTCTGCGATCCTTCTTTTGTTGACCGAGTGGTCCTTCAGCCTTAAATATGATTCTTTAACGAATTTGTTCACTACCGCGGCCGTGAATTCCGCCTCCGGAACCTTTCCTTTGCACCAATTGAACGGACCTGAATCATGAGAATCCACATCGGTAACATCCGGACTCAGGCCGGGACCCCTGAGGATCATTGCCGCTCTGTGCTCGGTGCTCTCTTTGATTATCACTTCGATGCCGTCTATCACCATTCCGCTCAGTGCTTTCATGAGCTCCGTGGTGTCCGGCTTTGTTATCCTCCCCGCGCGCCTGTCGAGTATCGCCATGTTCTCGTCGGCAGTAGAGAAGTTACAACGGAACGCTACGTCTCCCGGCTTTCCGATCAGACCTATGCCTGCGGCTTCGAACGGACCTCTTCCGGTGTATACCTTCAGCGGATCGTAACTCAGTATCGAAAGGTGCGACGTGTCGCTTCCCGGCCTTATTCCGGGTGCCACGGTGTCGCAGGTTCCCGCGATGCCGTTCTTCGTGAACCAATCCAGGTTCGGAGTTTCGGTCGCCTGCAGAGGAGTCAATCCGTTCAGCTCCTTGCATCCTCTGTCTCCCAGACCGTCCATCACAACTATCAGTATCTTCTTTTTCGTAACGGACAATGTCATTCCCCGTTGATCTTCTTGAGAAGCCATGCCATGTTGTCCCCGAGATCGTTCATGGTCCTAACCCCTTCTTTATCTTCTTCGTAACTGCCTTCTTTCCAGGCCAAACTCATATTCCAGTACGATGAGCCGACGATTATCATCTCGTTGATCAAAAAGAAATGATTTATCGTATCGAAAGCGTGTGTGGATCCTGCGCGTCTCACAGCTATGACCGCGGCACCGAGTTTCCTTTTCACCGGTATGCCGTTCATGCGGATCACATATCCCGCCCTGTCGATCAGCGCTTTGGTCTCTGCGGTAACATCCGCGAAATATGTGGGAGAACCGATGATTATCGCGTCCGCCTCGACCATTTTCTCCACACAGTCGTTGACGATATCGTAATCGATCACGCACTTCATGTTCTTCTTTTTCGCACAGCCTCCGCAGGCCCTGCATCCTGCGATGTCCTTGCCGCCGACCTGGACGAATTCGGTCTCTATTCCTTGGGAATTCAGTACCTTAAGAACATCCTTGATCATATGGCTGGTGTTTCCGTTCTCTCTCGGACTACAGTTAAAAGCGACGACTTTCATGCGTACCACGTATTCCTTTGACACTTGATGATGTTTCATATAGATAAATACAACCCGATGGAGTAACTTTTTGTACGACAGCATACATCCACGGACATATGCCCTATGCGGATATCAACGGAATTCGACTGAATTACAATTCGGAAGGAACTGGTGTTCCAATCATACTGCTGACGGGATTCAGCAATGATATCGGATTCTGGAAGAAAGCGGTGAACATGCTTTCGGATAAGCATAGAGTCATTTGCCTAGACAACCGGGGTGCGGGAAAGACCGTTTATGATGGTGAATTCACTATGAACGATCTCGGGGACGATGTCGCTTCTCTGATAGAATATCTTGACATACCCAGCGCACATATACTGGGTTGGTCCATGGGTTCGCATATCGCCCAGAACGTGGCAATAAGACATCCTGAAAAAGTTACCAGTTTGACGCTTGTTTCCTCATATCATTTCAGGCCGGCCCGCTCCGGTTACATGCTGAGATCCATGCTCGATGCTCTCGATCGGGGAATGCCTCCGGAATTCTTCTCCCATGTGCTGATAGGGTTGTGCAATTCAGAAGCGTTCTTCGAAAGAAAGGAGAAGAACAATACTCCTGTGAAGCCGGTGAGATTACCGGATGTTGGCTCGCTGAGGGCACAGCTGAATGCGGTTGACGGTTACGATACAACGTTGACCGCTTCATCCATTTCGTGTCCTGTTCTCTCCGTGCACGGCACCGAGGACATAATGGTGGATTGCAGGTTGGGAGATGCTTTGGCAGGATCGATAAAGAACTGTGAGATCCTGAGAGTGGAAGGAGCAGGTCATGTGATCGACCCGGAGTCTTATATCCCCCGGTTCATCAAACACGTTGAGGATCATCCGTTCTGACTTCTTGTTTCCCTTGCGCGGTCCACTTTCTCTTTGATGCCGTCTTTAATCATTCTCGTACACGGCCATGAATCGTCCATGTAGGATATCATATCAAAAATATCGGAATCGGCGTTCGTTATCGCAAGATATATCCTGCTCATGAACATCGACACGCTGCAGGGGAAATCGTCGCATACTTCGGGTCGATCTTTCCAGATCGTGCATTTGTTGTCCTGCCCCAAGAACATACAGGCTCCTTTTTTCTTGAACAGCATCCTTCCGTCGGAAGTTCTTTCCAGATATTGAGTGATAAAATCATAAAGGGGTATTCCGGCGGAAGCGGATATTCGGTCCACTTCCTCGGGAAGTACCATTATGTTCGGCTGATGGCAACATTTACCGCACATCTCGCAACGGAATTCCTTTTTGAATTCCATGCACACGCCGTATGCAAGATCCAGGTCCTTTTCCATCTCCGGAGTTATGTCCTTCAGTCCCTGAAGGATGTATTTTTTCCTGTAAACGGCCACCGGACCTCACCTAACTCATATACTTGCCAATCCGAACATGAAAGCCATGACGGATGCCATCAGGCCCGCTCCGGCAAGCACCATATACTGGATCCTCTTTGATTCCTCGCCGCGGTTTACTTTGCTTATGCTGTAACCTCCGGCCACCAGTCCAACTGCTCCCAGCCCGGTAGCGATGATCGCCATATCTGCCAGGAACAACAATGCAAGTCCCGCTATGCCCAAGAACAAAGCGATCAAACAGAACACCAGAGGGTTGCGAGGGATATCGTCGTATTCGCTGTACATTTTCATTACTCCAACTGCCCCCTCATTAAGCTCCATAATTAAGATTTTTCTGTTGACAGATGTTCAAAAGGTCAATTATCGAAAAAATGGTGAGGTTCTCACGGGACCGCAATATGACAAATCGGCCCCGCGAGATTTTACAGGGTTTCAATCATCGGACTTCAAAGGCTGTACGCCGTATGATTCTGTTATCGAGGGTCTTGACGACTGCGAAGCGCCGTTCCTCGAAGGTTCCTCGGTCATCGATGGCCTCGGAGGCTGCGAGGAGGTTGTTCTCGGAGGCTGCGAAGCCTGCATCGATCTCTGAGCCTGTGCCGGCGGTGCCGACCTTGAAGGCTGCTGAACGTCCTGCTGCGAAACTTTTACCATGAAGTCTATTCCGTTGGGCTTGACCTCGGCCAATTCTTGGATCCCGTTCGGCGCCACCATATTCATCAGATTCTGCCAGATCTGAGCGAGACTCTGAGAACCGTTAGAAACGGAAAGACTGACCTGATTCGGCTGAACCGAGGGTGAGCCTTTGTACACTATCCTGACCTGAAAATCCACTACCGTATTTACATCTTGCATTTTTATCCCATCTTCTGACATAGTCATCGTTCCATAGACCGCAAAATAATGTATAAATACATTTTCCTGCCGAAGACAATATGGGGTTTTAAAAAACACTGAGTCCGTGCCGAAGAACCTGCAGAAAAACAATGTCGGCAGGATCTTCCTGTAGTCGTTGCAGTACATCAAGAGGAACACATAACTACAAACAGGGCATTCCGAACAATCAACGGATGTTGCACCGCCGAAAACCGCGGATGTATTCGCCGTTCAGCAAAGATCATTGTCGCAAGGTGAATTAATGTCCGGTTTCGAACTCCCCCCATCTCTGAACATATACGGTAACGAAAAGATCGCGAAAGATATCCTCTCCAGGATATGGGGAAAGAAGGGAGTGTTCACATGCACCGTTGCAAACACATTGACATCAACGATACCGGGTATCTCGGATGCGGGAGACACACCGGACCTCACCATGTTCACGCCGGCCGCGGATGCCGAGCTTCTCGTTCTCGGAAAGACAGTCTGCATGAAAGGGATACCCATCAACCCCGGCGGTATACCGACCCCTGCGACCCTTACCAAAGCCGCACTTGAGATATCGAACATTCCGTTCCTGATCGTCAACGGCGGATGTAAAGTGAAACCCAATCTTCCGTGTCTGGAAATGGGAGGAGAATGCGGGAAGAAGGTCACCACAGGAAAGGCTGTATCCAATGTGAAAGAGGTGGTTGAGAACGGGAAGATATTAGGAGAACTCCTGTCTCGCGGTCATGATTACGTTGTCGTAAGCGAGAGCTGTGCCGGAGGCACGACCACCGCGCTTGCCGTCATGCTCGCAATGGGAGTCCTCAAAGAAAATCTTGTGAGCAGCAGTTCACCGAACAATCCGAAAGAATTGAAGATGAACACTGTTAAGGAAGGGCTTGACGCCGCGGGAATCAAGATGGGCGATCTTGCCGATGATCCTCTGAAAGCCATAGAATGTGTCGGGGATCCGATGATGCCCGCGAATGTCGGAATTATACTGGGTGCGGCAAAGCATGTGCCTGTGATCATCGGCGGCGGAACTCAGATGGCTGCGGTGATCGCCGCCGCAGTGAAACTGGACCCGAGTATTATCGGCAACATTTTCCAGGGAACCACAAGATGGCTTATGGGAGATCCGAATTCCAACATGTCCAAGATAATGGATTCGATATCCGAAGATATTCCGATAGTTTACGTTAACATGGATTACTCCTCAAGCCCGTACGAAGGACTTCAGGCCTACGAATGGGGATACATCAAAGAAGGGGTCGGATGCGGAGGCGCATCGGTCTCATCCATAATACAAAGTTCGGGAAAGATCACCTGCGATGATCTGCTCGAGAAGGTCCACAAAATATACAGAGAGATAATGAACATCGATTAAACGGTCTTACTTTCGATCCGCTTGATGATATCTCTTGCCATCCGGAGTTCTTCCTGGGTATTGACGTTTACCGCAAGTTCCTCGCTTTCCGTCTCAAAGAAGGATTCCTGAAGATACTCGCCTTTCAATGTCTTTATCCTGTCCATCAACGATATTCCCGACAATACCCATTTGGATCCGTACAGATCCATTGTGTATGAGGGAGTTATCCCCAGATTCCTTAGAACACTGCAACTAACCAGTGCGATGAGGGATTCCATTTTTTTCTCATCGAATGCATCTATCAGCGCATCTATCTCGACAGTGGATAAAAGAGGAAGATCGGACGGACAGATCAACACGAACTGCCCGTCCATTGTCTTGAATGCTTCATGAATGTCGTCCACGAAGCTTGCGCCCGATGTTCTTATTGTTTCGATCCCGTTGGCCTCAAGATACTTCTCGGTCTCCGGAGTATTGTCGCTGACGGAGACCAGTATCCTGTCTATGTTCTCGGATGACCTGAGGGCCTCGATCACTCTCATGACCACCGGCTTCCCTCCGATGACCTGCATAGGTTTTTCTACCCCGCAGGGGCCCATCCGAGTTCCTTTTCCTCCGGCGTTCACGAGAGCTTGCATGTTTCTCAAAGCCATAGCACACAGGAACTTATCACGATCGCGGCAACGATCACCACAAGCGCCCTGGCTATCTCATTGGTTGCTCCGAGTACGTCTCCGTTGACATATCCGAATGTACGGTTGGCGGTGTTTGCGATGAGCCAGCCTGCAAGTATCGAGATCACTGCGGATGCCGCGATCGTAAGAACGATCATCACATACGCATCACCGTAGAACATGCTGACCTCCAATACGGTAACGATCGCACCCATCATCAGGTATCCCAGTATTGCCAATACCGCAGATATCGCTGTTGACATGAACATCGTTATCATATCCGAATTGTGAACCTGCTTTGCCGCCATTCCCTCGCCGGGCTTACCGAATGCCGCCGCTGCGACCATTGCATTCTTTGCAAACACTTCTGCGGTTATCACTACCATAGACAGCAAGAACACTGTCAACGCAAGGGATAACTCTGCAAGACCGGCAAATGTCACAAGAGTCACTACCAGCGCTACCCCCATGCCGCCTGCACCGATGTTTGTGTCCTTCAAAGCTCGAATATGGTCTTCTTTGTCACCGCTTACGATGATCCCGTCCCCGAAATCCGCCAGACCGTCAAAGTGAAGGAACTTGGACAGCATGAATATCATGGCTACAATAACTGCTGCGATCGCAATTCCCAGATTCAGTTCGAAAAGCAATACTCCAACCAATGCAGCTACCATTCCGATAATGAATCCTGCGACGGGAGAAATATAGAAATTCTTGTTCAAAGCATCCATTTCGTTCTTACCGACATTCAATTTGAACAAAGTGAAGAAAGATAATGCACCCTTGAGTGCACCGACAACTCCTTCTTTGGTGGGAGTTATGTCGTCGTCTTCATACTTTACCGGTTCTTTGACAGTTCTCTTAAGCCCACGGCGAGGTTCGCGTACGGGAGCTTCGTAAGGTGTGTACTCATAATCCTCTTCCGCCGGGGGTTCCGGGAAATCCTCTTCGGGAGGTACTTCCTGGATCGGCGGAGCGGTTGGTGCCTGCGAAGGAGCTTTTGCCTCGACCTGAGGCGAGGGTTGTCTTCCCTGCACAGGTTTGAATTCTTGCACCGGCGGTTGTACCGGAGGAGTTGCTGACTGTACAGGGGGTTGTACCGGCGGCTGAGTCCTTGCCTCTTGGACAGGTCTTTCCTGTGCCGGCGGCCTTGCCGGCGGTTGTGCAGGAGGAGTTGCTGACTGTACAGGGGGTTGTACCGGCGGCTGAGTCCTTGCCTCTTGGACAGGTCTTTCCTGTACTGGAGGGGTTGCGGGCTGTACGGGCGACTGAGGCCTTTCCTGTACCGGCGGTTGTGCCGGAGGCTGAGGCGGTTCAGCAGAAGATTTTATCTCTTGTGCAGGAGGGGTTGCGGACTGTACCGGCGGTGTCTGTTCTGCAGATTCCGGTTGTCTGGATTCGACAACGTCCTGAACTTCTGGTACAGGTTCCGGTTTAGGCTCAGCCTTAACCTTGAAATCGGCTGCACTCATCTTCCTTACAGGTTTGACCTCTCCCCTTCGGGATCCGACAATATCTTCTTCCTGTGATGCTGCAGCCTGTGGTTCCGCAGGAGGCTCGTTCTGTTGCTCGGGAGCCGTTTCCTGGGTATCCCACTGCTCATTCATCTCTTCATCTGGCATAATATCGAGGTTGATAACCGCGAAGGAAAATATAAATACATCCCCTCGGAAGACCGAATAATCATTAACAGTCTGTTTTCTTGTCGAACATGTCTGTGTAAACGGAAGACATTACCCCTCCCGCCAGACCGCATACCATATCATCCATGAACGGTCCGAGTTCAGATATTATGCCTGGCTTGTGTCTATCGAATCTATGGAATTCGAATATTCCTCTTGTGCCCGCAATGTATTGAGCTATCTGCATCCCGATCATCTCATCAGCTATCAAGTGAATCGGGTCTTCGGCGAACATGCCTCTCGGCATTGCGCAAATGCAGTCCTTACTGCCGAGGTCTTCCAGCGCGATCGCTCCCTGTACCAGCGAGGAAACGTTGATGTCCCCGCATAAAATATCCAGTTTATCAAAGAACCTTCGGTGCAGTTCTTCCGTATCCCACTCAGGGTTCGGAATGTATAGTTCCAGCACTGCATCCCACATTTTTTCCTTTGTTATTCCGAGGTCCTTCAGCCGATCCATGAATGTTCCCATATACGGGAAATCCCTGCGTTTTACAAGGTTCGCAACGACCGCCGCCTTTACCGACCTTGCCATGGAAATGCCCAACGGTACCCCTGTACCCGCATACTCCTCCCTCGGTTCCCCTATGGGAGAGACTATGGCTATCGCATCGGATGTTGTGCCCGTCTCCCTATATCCCAAAGAGGCCAGCGCTGCGGTCTTTGCCTCTGTTATGGGGATGAATATATTGATCTTCGCGGCATCTTTCAAAGGGACCGGGGATATCCCGATAACGTTTATCGTACCTCCTATGAGCATCCGATACCGTTCCTGCGAGATCCTGAACCTTTCTTCCCAATTCTCCAGTAGTTCCCCTGCGATCACATGGTTGCTCAATCCCGCGGTGGCCGCGACAAAGGTTGTCATTCCTTCATGTTCATTTTCTGAAACGGAGAAGAGATACTTCACTTCGGCAGCTGTCATGAACCCTACGGAATCATCAGGCAGATCGAATAATTTCTTTACTCTGGATATATCAAGAAGGTAGTCGGGATTGACGTACTTGTGCGGCACCTGCATTATGAAAAGGGTATCCGTTATCGTATGACCTCCGTTCGAAGGGGCGCTGCTCAGAACCTCCATTCTTTCCGTAAGACGTATCACGGCGGTCGCTAACTCTCCATCTTCGAATATCTGCGTTTCTTTAACGTATTTCAAAACAACAACCCCCACAAGAATGCGATCTTATCCTCGACAAACACCTGTATATGAATTCCGAGCAAAGCGAATATCGGCAGCGATACCGCCACGATGAAGACGATGGATGTCGCTTCTATCAAACGGTAGCATCTTGAAATATCATTTACATTCGGCAGCGGACCTGTTCCCATGACATAAACATCCTTCTTTTCCATCGATATCTCAAGTGCGGCAGCGGTCGCGGTCATAGGCCATCCGCTGTTGGGGCTCGGCGTCTTTCCGTGTTCGTTCTTTGCCGCATCGAGTATCCCCTTTCTGTTCATTCGGAGGATCGATGCCCCGATGATCACGAACACCGGCGATATCCTTGATGTCAGATAACCGAGAGCATCATCGAACTTTGCCACGAATCGTCCCAGATCACTGTATTTTTCATTCAGATATCCCCACATGGCATCCATGAGGTTCGCGCATCTGAACATTATAGCTCCCGTCAGTCCGAACAATCCGAAATAGAATGCGGGAGATATCACACTGTCAACGAGATTTTCGGAGATCGTCTCGCAACAGGACGATGCTATGTGTGTTTCGTCCATCCCCTCAGTATCTCTGCTGACGATCATCTGCACCTTGCTTGCGGCATCCTCTGTCCTCCCCTCGGAAAGGTCCGATTCGATCGGTTTGCAATGCTTTCTGAACGAGAAGATCGCAAAGGTCAGTTTGAACATGAAAGCCACTGTGAACAACCACAGTATCTCTCCGACCGGGATCGTTATCGTTCCGATATCCGCTGAAATATCTCCGCTGAGATATCTGACGGCAGCGCATATGGACATAAGAATGAACCAGAACAGAAGGAATACGATCATATAGGAAACAAATCCGGCGATCCTTGTTCTTCGGGATGCTCTGTTCTTGATCCTCTTGTCGAACCATCCGACCACGTTCCCTATCCACCTGAGAAGGTGGAATCTGTTGGGAAGTTCCCCAACGAAACGATCTATCAGCAATGCGAACAATATTATCAATACGGCATCCAACCAGAGTTCCATCTGCTCACCTTATCTCTTTGAGAGCTGTCTCCGCCGCTTTCACGAACATTTCGTTGCGCTGACGGTCTTTGACGCTGAACCTTACGAACCATTCGAAAGGCGAGCCGAATGAAGCACAATCGCGGATCATCACGTTTTCCTTGAGCATGGCCCTTTGAAGATCCGAACCTCTGATGCCCAATCCTTTCAGGGAACAGAAATAAAAGAACGAGTCCGAAATATTGCCTACGGGGAATCCGATCTCGGACAGTTGCGATCGCATCGTCTTCGATTCCTCTGCCATCGTATCTGCGGCCTTATGAACATAGTCCATATGTTCGCCGACCAGGACGCGCGCCACATTCTGCTCTATCTCTCCTATGTTCCATGTCATCCTGATCTTTTCCATCTCGGATATCAGGGCCTCATCAGCAAATCCGAATCCTATCCTTATGCCGGGTATGGCGAAAGATTTCGTAAGTGACCCCGCGACAACGAGATTATCATACTTCCTGACGCATTTAACACATGATATCTTTTCATTGTCTTTGACAAGTTCCAGAAGCGTCTCGTCGAGGAAGACGAGAACCCCGTTATCCCTGCATTCTTTGACGATCTCTATGATCTTCTTCCTCGGTTCTATCCTGCCCGTGGGATTGTTCGGATTGCAGATGTAGAATGCCTTTATCCCGGACGATATCTTCTCGGACAATTTCTTCTCATCGATCCTGAAATCATTCTGTTCGGAGAGATCGTTCATCGATATCTCTAACCCTGCGATCCTGCACTGTTGGGCATACTCCGCGAAAGACGGTTTATTGAGAAGCACTCTGTCTCCGCGATCCATGAACGTGTTGGGGAAATTGCGGATGATCTCGGACGACCCCGCACCCAGGGTTATGTTCTCTTCCCCGATGCCGAATGCTTTCGAGATCACTTCTTTCAATTCACCGCAGGAATCATCGGGATAGTGTCCCACTCCTCCGATCGCACTTCTGATTATCTCCTGCAGACAATCCGGAGGGCCAAACGGATTCAGATTGTGGCTGTAATCCTCTACCTTGTCAAGCTTCCATGCCTGTCCGCCGTGGACTGTCTTCGGAATGTCCGCAAGGTTACCTTTGGAATAACGCATCTTATCGCCCGATGTATCACGTCTGGATTATTAATCATATTAGGTTATGTTCACAAGTGATAATTTCCCGCATACTTCTTCGGAAGTACGAACAGCTCTCCGTCTCGATCGAATCCGACGGACGCACTGACCTCGTAGACCTCTTGTATGAGCTCTTCCGTTATCACTTCCTTCGGATCGCCGACAGCAAACAATTTCCCGCCTTTCATGATTATACACTCTTCACAATACCTCGCCATGAGCGATATATCGTGTTCGGCGACGATTATTGTCATATCCTTCTTGACCATCGCACTGAGATACTCCATGACCTCGAGTTTGTATTTCATATCGAGGTGGGACGTCGGTTCATCCACCAACATCAACCGAGGCTCCTGCACATACGCCTTGGCTATGAGAACACGCTGCCTTTCTCCGCTCGAAAGCATGTTCAGAGGCCGGTCCTGAAGATGTTCCACACCGAATTTCTCCAATGCGCTCTTTACCTCCGTCTCGTCATTCTCGGTCTCCCACCAGAGATTTTTCAGATGAGGGTATCTTCCCAGCATTATGGTCTCGTAAACGGTAAGACCGAAACTCCCTCTGAGTTCGGCGGGAACATTGGCTACATATTTTGCCATCTCCGACGTGGTCATGTTCTTCACGGATTCTCCGTCGATGAGAATATCCCCGGATGACATCGGATGCAGTTTGTTTATGCACCTCATCATTGTGGTCTTTCCGCAGCCGTTGGGTCCTATCAGACCTATCAGTTTTCCCGCCTTCATCGTGCAGGATACTCCTTTGACAGCGTGGAATCCGTCCTCGTAGTATTTGTTGAGATCCTTCAGTTCCAGAAGCGGTACTTCATCCATCGTACATCCTCCCTTTCTTGATCAGCAGATATGCAAAGAGCGGCACTCCGATGACAGTGGTTATCGCACCCACCGGAAGCTCCTGAGGGATCATGATCATCCTTGCCAGCAGGTCCGCGAACAGCATCAGTACTCCGCCCAAGACTATGGATGCCGGGAGTACGAGTCTGTGATCGCCTCCGAGTATCATCCTGCACACATGCGGTACGACCAATCCCACGAATCCGATTATTCCGACGAATGCCACACAGACCGCCGTCAGCACGGATGCGAATATCAGCATCCACCTGTTGAACCGTCTCACGTTAAGTCCCATCTGCTGCGCCTGATCCTCTCCCAATAACACCAGATTGAGTTCCTTGGCCCACAACAGCGGGACCAATGACATCAACACCGCAGGGAAGAACACCAGCCACACTGTGTCCCATCCGATGTTCGCGAAACTTCCGTACAGCCATGTGAGCGCACCGTGAAGTTTATCCGATTGTGCGGTGGCAAGCATTATTGTCATGAGCGAGGAGAACGCCAATCCCACCACTACTCCCGCAAGAACGAAATTGGTGTTCGAACCGCCTGCTTTCTCTGCGATCAGCATCGTGAGGAAGAATGCGAGCAATCCTCCCACTATGGCGAGGATCGGGGTGGCGTAATTTATCCCTTCCAACAATCCGAAGAATGTGAAATTCGCTACCAGGCCGGCGACCGCGAGAGTACCCGCACCTGACGACACACCCATTATGTAGGGATCCACCAAAGGATTCCTTATTATAGCCTGATAGAGGGAGCCTGCTATAGCCAGTCCCATTCCCACACCGAGAGCCGCGATCGCTCGTGGAAGACGAGACTCATACACGATTATTTCGTTGAAGGTCAGGTCTGTGCCTCCCTTTTGGATCGCAGAGATAAGCGAAGACAGTGCTTCGGACAACGATATCGTTCCGGAAGGACCGAAAGAAAGACAGCACAAGAACATCACGAATGCCAAGATGGTCCCGATGAGGAGAACTATCCCTAAACGGCGCTTATTTCTTTTTGTTTTTGATGCCTCTTTGCTTAATCCGCTCATTTGGGACATGCGCCCTCGGATATAACCGATCGGAGGCACGTTCTTCGTTCTTTTGATGTAAATGCAGTATGCAATGAACGCTATCAGAATGATCATCAATATTGCCAGCAGCACATATTTGAACGGCAAAGAAGAAGAGGATGGGGCCGGTTCCGTCGTGAATGACCCTTCGACGGCAAAGAACCCGGCGTCGGTACCCACGTAGACATAGTTGTCCACGACCACCGCGGGAGACATACCCCAGTAGGCAACCGATGCGGGCTGCTTAAATTTTCCGAGAACATTGCCCTCCAGATCCATCTGGTAAACGAATCCTCCCGTCCTGTATTCTGTTACAGACAATATCTCCCCGTTTATCAACTGCATCGCGGCCTTGACGGTCTCCATATTACCATTGATAACCTCGAAGTTCCCCGAAGGATCTATTCTTCCCAGAGGAACCTTCGACGCGGTGAAATATACTCCGAGTTCCGTGGGCAGAAGATAAGTGCTACTAATGCCCATTTCATCAGAAAAGAATACCTTCGTGAGAGTTTTGCTGGCTCCGTCGAATCTGTATGCCGCGATTCCGCCGTAAACAGTGCTCATACCCTGTCCGTCCGAGAAGGACATGTATATTATTCCGTCGAGCACAGTAGGAACCGAGACAAGACCGTATACTCTGATCTCGTTCTTTCCGTTCACCCTCACAGTCTTCTCGTATGAATAGACGGTTTCAGACGCCAGAATATCTCCGTTCTTACCATCAAGCACATATAAAACTCCGTTCAAAGCCCCGGAATACACTATATTATCAACCACTGTCACGGCCGAAAAATAAACGCAGCCTCCGATAGGTGTTTTCCATAGGACGTTCAGATCTAGATCGACACAATAGATGTAGCCTGTGCTGGTTCCAAAATATATCGCTCCGGAATCGTAAGAAAGCGTTGATGGACCGGATGCGTATGTATTACCTACAAGTGTATGATCCCTAACCATGGGGATCACCAATTCCTTCACATGTTCCTTATTGTCCCCGGGACCCGTCAACGGAACCTTGTATAAAGTTCCGTTCGTAGCCGGAAGATAGAAATGACCATTGACGATGAGGCCTGTAGCTGTCTCATATCCCGCCCCTTCGGGATATGCGAATTCCCATTTTTTCTCGAATGTGAATCTGTCATAACAATACAAGATCGGACTGACACCCTCTCTGGAATTTCCTCCGGCAACGAAATACAACCTGTCGCCTACAATGAGCGACGACCCGTTGACATAATTGCCGGTTCCGTAATTCTTCTCGAACACTGCGGCCGCTGTCTCTTCCGAGCTCATGTCGGCGGTTTGATGGCCTGTATGAGCCGCGTCGCCCATCATCATTACCCAGGATGATTTGAGTTCGGGTGTTTCGGAAGGAACCGCATTTGATGGATAGAATCCGATCGCGATGTTCTCTCCCGAATATGCTCCCGTTGTGCTCAGTGTTGCCGCTACCCATCGGTCTGTCGACCAAACGTAATAATTCCACTTTGAATTGACCGTCTTTATCGTTACCGATTCTTTTCCATCGATGCTAACGAAGTTTGAACCGCTGATCACGCAGTCCAATCCTAAAGATTCGATGGCGCTCTTCAGAACATCCAATGTTGTTGTCTTTGTTTCATCCACGTCCGCCCAATAGGTCTCTCCGTTACCCATGTCGATCAAAACGGCAGGTGTCGCTCCGGCCTCTCCCTCTCCGTTAACATATCCCACAGAAAATGCGGACATGAAAACAACTAATACTACTGCTATTGCCACAGTATTTTTGATTTTTGCCATCAAATACCTCCGTTAAAATCAAGATCTTTTGTTATTGTAAGATAATTCTCGTAATCATAACCAACGCATTTCGGAACCGTGATCCCATCACTGAAAGCATCAGGGTGAAGTATCCTTGCCGTTAATTCCGTAAGTTGAGCAATACGCGGACCGGGACGGGATGCAACGTCCGCGGTTATTTCTGAGAACACGTATACCTCTCCGGTCTTGTAAGCGCCTGTATTCTTCCATTCGGCTGGAAGGGAATCCATGAACTTTCTGTAATCGTCTGCAGAGAGATAATCGGATCCCACCACCACTATCACCGATGGATTGTACTGCATAATCGATTCGCTGTTGACCTGCACCCACCCATCTTCCGCAGAATAAACGTTCTCTGAATATGTGAATGACAATATGTCTGATATGTATGTGTTCGTACCCGCGACCCAAGGTGATTTTACGGCAGAAAGCGCGATCATAACATCAGGGTATTTTATCTGGAAATAACTGTTCAGCGTCTCCTGAATATCATCCATCGCTTCCGTGATCTCTGAAAGAGTTCTTTCTGTGGCCAGAGTGTATCCGATACCTGTCCCAACCATGTAAATGTTGTTGAGAACGGTTTCGATGTCCTCTCCGTCAAAGGTCACTATCACATCGACCCCAATATTTCTGAGTTTCTCTGCGATAACCATATGACTTGCCTGACTGGCTATACATATTACCATATCGGGATTCTGTTGAACAATGAGCTCGTAACTTGGGTTCGTATATCCCCCGACGACCGTTATCTTGCCCGCTCTTTGCCCTGCGGCCACCGCATTGGGATAATTGCTGTATTGATCTGTTCCGACGATCGTGTTCACTCCCCCTACGGAACATAATGTTTCGGTGCAGGAGGGAGCCAATGATATTGTTCTTCTTGGTTGATCGTAATTGTAATAATTCACTCCGGAAGCATCAACGGCGGGTGTGGGAAACTCATTCCCTGAACATAATCCCCATGCGACCGCCGAATAATCCCCTATCAACACTGTCGACGGGTCCGCTTCCGTTCTTTCCCAATATGTTTTGCCGACAGGGGTGACATAAAGCCCCCATCCATTCTGACTTCCTGTTCCCGGATATGAGTCGATCGTGATCACTTCATATCCTTCCGAGACCAGATCGAATCCTTCTTTGTCACATACAAACTGCAACGCAGAGAAGGCGTCTGGAGTCTCCTCTGTGTCTACATTGGAAAATGTTATATCTCTTCCCCCGAAGTCCACTATTATGCCGTTCGAGAGTGTCATTGATGAAGTGTTTGAAGAGAAAACCACCGCGAGTGATGCACCTATCAGAATCAATGCTACTGTTATTGTCAACTTGTACGTGTTTCTCTCCATTTTAACACCATTTAATAATAGGTTTAAAAAAAGTTTTTTAAATTGAATTACGCCGTGTATATTGGTGCTACGGGTGTGAGTGTTCCATCAGTGTATATGAAACATACTTGAGGTACCTCTGATGCCTTCATGTTCCCTATCTTTTTAGCTGAATTAACCCAATCATCCTGAGTGTCATTTAAGGTATACGTGGACCACCAGTTCCAAACATCCCCTATTTGGAACTTTACGTAATCAAACAGTCCCTCGATGCCTTTTCCTGTTGCACTTTCACTTCCAACGAACTTCATATCATACTTTGAGTTGGCATTGACCATGGCATCATATACCGTTTCTCCGTTGCCACTAACACGGAAATACATACCTGAAGGTGACTCGATTGTAAAAATCACTCCTCCAGAATTCTTATCCCATGCATTTGCTTCTTTCACATCGGGAATCACTTCAGGAAGCAACATATCGTAGTTTTCGTCAGTAGTGCCGAAAAACCACCCGGCGTAATCATACTCGGAAGATACTAGAGTTGATATTCCTACCTTAGAAGAAACCCATTCGTTGTCTTCATACACGAACAACCCCCAACTTGTTGAACTCGCGAAGTCTCCCTCAAGTCCGTTTATTCCGGAAAGGTACATTCCCCAGCTCTGAGATGTGTACATCAAATCCACATCCGATTTATTTGCTGCGTCGATCAATGCGTCTTCTCCTGTTTCCCCGGTACCGGTTATCCAGAAGTACACTCCTTTATCGTCCTCGATAAGGAATGTAATTTCGTTGGGATCCTTTTTATCGTTTCCCATTACGAAATAAACTCCTACTGCAGCGACGACCACGACCAGTGCGACCGCCACTGCAATTATCATTTTGTTGCTCATGATTTCACCTTAGGGTTTACCCCTCAAACGGAAACACTGCTTTCACAATATATGAAGGTTGGGATGATTCATCCAACTGATTCTCCCTGATATCGGCACTATCATCCAAAACACTTTAATTCTTCCTCTGCAATCACGCTTCCATGAGTGAGGAATCGAACTATGCCATACGTGTGGAGAATCTCGTTAGAAAGTTCAAATCATTCAATCATGAATCCTCAGAAAAAATAGCAGTTAACTGTATTTCTTTTAATGTAAAGAAGGGAGAGATATATGGAATCCTCGGTCCAAACGGCGCGGGTAAGACCACTACTATAAAAATGCTTTCAACCCTTCTCGTGCCTACTTCCGGGAAGGCTGTGATCTTAGGGTTGGATGTTTCCTCCGACAAGAATGCACGCGCTATCCGCAAAAAGATAAATGTTGTCTCCGGAGGAGAACGCGGCCTCTACTACAGACTGTCCGGACGTCAGAATCTTGAGTTCTTTGCGGATCTCTACGGAGTGCCGAAGAAACTGCAGAAGAAGCACATAGACGATCTTCTCGCTTTGGTTGAATTGTCGGAATCCGCCGACATCAAGATAGAGAACTACTCCCGGGGAATGAAGCAGCGCATACATATTGCGCGTGCGCTCATCAACAACCCCGAGATCCTGTACCTTGACGAACCCACGATCGGTCTCGATCCCGAGATATCAAAGGGGATCCGAGCACTTATTAAAAAACTGTCAGAACAGGGAACCACCATTATCCTGACAACACACTACATGCAAGAGGCGGAAGAACTCTGCGACAACATGATAATCCTCTCGAAAGGGAACATAGTCGGGCGGGGAACGGTGGATGAGATAAAGAATTCGATATCCAATGTGACATCCATACAGATCGTGACCGAATCCGATCCTCTGACGCCCGTGAACATCCTCAGGGTGGAAAAAGAACTAGACATCAAGACCACAAGACTTCTGAACGGACGTTACTCGACAACGTTCACAACAAAAAAAGATGATGAGGATATCAGCATGTATGAGGATCTTTTCAAACCTTACAAGATAAAAAGTATCGGAATTGAAGAACCTACCTTAGAGGATGCGTATCTGACCCTCGTAACCGAGGAATAATATGAATTTCAGAGCAGTATCGGCGGCATTCAAACAACAGGGCATTCAATTCCTTGCCGATCCGCAGTGGATCATACCGAGTTTGGTATCTCCGTTCCTGTTCACGATGGTCATGCTGTTCATCTACCAGGACGTTACAGGTCCGATAGTTCTGCAGGCAGTGTTGGGGGGAGGTGTTCTCGGTATGTGGGCGAATACGATGTTCGCATCCAGTTTCACTGTATCTTATGACAGGATGAACGGTACTTTCGAATTGATACTGGGATCTCCTTCCAGCATGTTCGACATACTTGTCGGAAGATCGATATGGAATGCGTTCATAGGATTGATCAACGCATTATTGATATTCGTCATCGCTGAATTGATATTCCAAACGGGATTGGAATTGATGAATCCGCTGGCATTCTTCGCTATGCTTGTTCTTACCTTGTTATCGCTTGCATCGGTAGGTATGCTCATCTCGACAGCGTTCGTATTCTCCAGAATGGGGCGATTCTTCTCTACCATAGCCGAATATCCGATATACGTCCTCAGCGGAGCGTTGGTCCCGATAACCATGCTTCCGGTATACATGCAATCATTCTCGTTCTTTCTTGCACCGGCATGGGGCGTTGACGCAATGAAACTGGTCGCTTTGGAAGGTTATCAAAGCATGATGGGAACATCCCTGTTGATCGACATTGCGATGCTGATACTACTATCGGCCGCATTCCTTGTGTGTGCTTTCTACCTGATGAGAGTAGCGGAACACAAGATATTGACCGCCGGCACGGCAACGAGGTATTGAAATGGAAATGACTCCGAATGTGTTTCAGACTCTTGGCGCAACCGCCAAGAATTCCTTCATAACGAGACTTACGGTCACTCCTCCGATATTCTGGGCGATACAGATCCTCATGACCTCATTCTTCACAATGTTCTTCTTCGTGATACTCGCCGATTTCATAGGGAATCCTGAGGTCACCGTTACATTCGTTGTGATCGGTAATGCTGTTCAGAGTGTGGCAGCGACAACTTTGTACTCGGTAGCGGAGATACCGGGGGTGGAAAAACATGTCGGGACGATAGAATCGCTCACGAATACCCCCTCGTCATTGTTCTCGGTGTTCCTGGGCATGTCCGCATTCAGTATCTTCATGGGAATGATCTCCATGATCGTCTCTTTGGTGTATGCCGCATTCATCTTTGATGTCAGTTTCGCATCCTGTAATTTCCTTTCAGTCGGAGTGATAATAATCCTTACCTGCCTCTCCCTCACGGGAGTGGGCATGCTCATCGGCGGAGTGGGAATACATCTGAGAACATCTGCCATCATCGCCAATGTCGTAGCATACATCGGATTGCTGATCAGCGGCGTGAACTTTCCTCTCTCCTATCTGCCGGAATGGGTTCAGCACATATCTCACGCATTCCCTCTGACTTATGCGGTCGAAGCCACTCGTGATGCTGTCAACGGCGCTTCAATAGTAGATCTGGCATATCCGCTTGCGTGGATGATCGGGCTCGGTTTGATGTTTACGGTTCTTGCGTGGTATTCTTTCAAATTCTTTGAGAAGAGATCGCGCATGGCGGGAAAGATGGACAGTTTCTGAAAACTTATTATCCCATTACTTTATTCACAGACGCATGGCAATACTTTCCGACAAGGATATTTTGGCCGGAATGGAATCCGGCTACCTCGGCATCTCCGATTATCATGAAAGAGGACTTACCCCCAACGGATATGACCTCAGGATCTCGGAGATATCGGTAAGAGGGGATCCCGACATCAAGAAAGAAGGGATCGTGAAGATCCCTCCGAGAACGATGTTCTACGTCTCCACGATCGAGAGAGTGAAGATGCCGTCAGATGTCTGCGCACAGCTCTGGATGAGGACCACGTGGATCAGAAAAGGCTGCATAGGTGCATTCGGGAAGATCGATGCGGGGTTCGAGGGAACACTCACGCTGGGAGCATACAATGCTACAGACGATATTGTAGAGATACCCGTCGGCGAAAGGTTCTGCCAGATGATATTCGAAACTCTCACGACCGCTTCCGACAAGGATTACACTCAGAGAAGCGGCAACTATCAGGGACAGACGGGAGTTACATTGAACCCTCTGAAGAAGTGACCTTTCGGTCGTTTCTTCAGTTGTAGGTTATCTCTATCTCGAATCCGTCCCCTGCGGGCCTGGGTATTATCGATATGCCTGTCTTTCCGTCATTGGATAGAGCGGTCTCAACATGTCTTGTAACTATCCCGAGATCGATCATACTGAATCTTTTTCTCATTACGGATTTCAGAAGACCTCTGCCGAAATATCGTATCATTATCTTGTTATCATCGAATGTGAACTTCCAAGGCTGACTGTTTCTTGCGGACGGAGCCAAACGAGCTGCCTTGATGATCGCGTTGTCGGCATTGCTTATCTCATTGACCGGCAGTCTGTCGAAATCCCCCTCTCCTCTCCTGAAAGGTACTTCGGATCCTCCGAACGCAAGCAATATGCAGAAGTCCTCCGCTTTCTTTTCGGGCTTTTTTATACCCATATATAAACTTCCGAGTCCCATACTTTGTATATACAGATCTACATTCTGCAGAACGTATCCCACATTCACATACGCCGCATCGTTGCTTTCGCAAAAAGCAAGAACATAATGGGGCGCAGAACCTTTCACCTCTTTGTCGGAGACCACTTCGAATCTTGCATTCTGGCCTTCCAGCTGCTTTGTGTTGCCGATGAATTCTCTGATGTCTTTCAAAACCTCTTCGTTCAGCGGTTTCTTATCATACTTCCTTGCAGACCTTCTTGTAAAGATTGTATCGTACATTGTCATAAAGTCACACCCGTTCGCTCAGGGCCGTTGGGCATTTATCACGCGGTAAGAAGATTTAATGGTTCGCTCAGATATTTGATAGCTGATCACGCAAGTCTGATGATGTCGAAAACATAGACACTCATGACCGGAGAATAGGTCTTCAATTCGGATATTGCCTCGAATCTTATCCTTTTGCCGTCCTTTTCAACCTCTTCGATCAGCCGTTCCATGAATTCGTCGACATCGGACCTTTCAAGCACCTTATGCAGGTGTATGATCCCCCCGATCTTGGTCTTGTTCAAAGCATCCCGCAGGAACAGATCTGCCATCTGCGGCAGATTCATTATCACTCGGTCCGCATCCGGAAGTTCCTTTATCTTTTCTCTCGAATCCCCTGTCAAAGGAACTATCTCGGAGATATTGTTCATTATCATGTTCTTACGAACAAAGTACTCCGCATCCGGGTTCAGATCGATGGAATATACTACTTTAGGTTCAGCCATTTTACATATTACCGTTCCGAAGGGCGCCACTCCCGCGAACATATCGATTATCGTTTCCCCTGCCTTGACCTTCGATGCCACTCTGGCCCTTTCCGTAGACAATCTGGGATTGAAATATACCTTTGCCGGGTCGATCGATATTCTGACTCCGAATTCCTTGTGTATCGTTTCGGGATCTCCCGTACCTGATATTCTTTTAAGGTCTCTTATCCTCAGATCGCCCTTTACTCCGGAATCCAACATCACCAACCTCAGGTTAGGCGTTACTTTCATCAAAGCGTCACCGATCTCTCCCTCGTGGTTCAGAAGACCGTCGGTCAATTTTATTATCGCAACATCTCCAATGATGTCGTACGACCTGGGAAGTTCTTCTTTCAGTTCGTCGGGAAGATCCAAAAGTTCCTTGTAATCTGTTTCCTCGTGAACGATCGGTTCCATCTCGTGTTCTTCCGTCTCGTATCCTTCGACAGGATCTGAAACAACCGGCATGAGAAGGTAGTCTCCCTCAGACCTTATCTTGAAATTGATATCCAGCAGCTGACGATCCAGCAGCCCAGCTCTGGCATATTCTCCGTCTTTCTTCGGGACGCGTATGCATTTGGTGATCATTCAGTCCTCTTCCTCTGTTATCTCTTTAGGTGCGCCGGCAAAGTCCACGAGTGCGTAAGCCTCCATGAAGTGCAGATCTCCCGGTATAACGAGTGTTTGAAGAGGCGCTCCCAGGTCCTTTTTCATAAGGTCCTGCGGATATCCGGCAATTATCTTTTCTTCGGCCGAACCGACCTTCGATGCAACACATATCAGCGTCTTTTCGGTGATCAATCCTTCATTCCACATCTCTTCCCCTTTGATCAGCCACTCCAGGGCCTGATGCGCCGTCATATATCTGAGCTCGTCGGCTCTGATATCCAGAAGGATCATCGTGTGTAATCCTCTGTCTTTATTCTGTTTGATATTGTCATAGGGGGATTTGGGCTGATATCCCGCCTCAAGGAACGGCAGAGTTACCGTCCTTCCGAATTTGTACGGTTGAAGGCCGAGAGATGTCGGGCATGCCCCGAATATCGATATCCCGTGGAATATCCTTACCGGGATCCCTTCCTCTTCTGCCTGTATCCGCAGATCGACGTGCGTGGTTGCCAGCATAGTGTCGCCTGCTGTCACGAACCCTACTCTCATCGACCTTGCTTTTTCGATTATCTCCTCGCCCTCTTCCACCTGTGCTCTGTGGATCACTTGTATCTTTTTGCCGATGGTCTTCTCAAGATCGCTCACGTCCGTACCGATCAATGTCGAAGTATAGAATTCGGCGTAGATCATATCGCATCCTTTCAACGCTTCGAGCGCCTTGACGGTCATTCCGTCGGAGCCGCTGAGTCCCAGTCCGACGAATACAAGTTCCGATGTCATCATCTCTGCAATGGTATCATTGGATTAAACGATTCTGCAAAAAAAATAAGATCGCCCGGCGGACCGGGCATTGAAGTTTCAGAGAAGAGTGCAGAGAGCGTCGACCGCCCAGCAGCCTTCGCCTTTCTTTCCGACGATGACGGGGTTGATCTCCAGCTCGAATATCTCAGGGTTCTCAACCGATACCAGAACGATCTTCCTGATCATGTCCTTCACCGCTTCGACATCTGCCAACGGCAGACCTCTGGCACCGGACATGAGCTTGTATGCTTTCGTGGATGTTATCATCTTGTCAAGCTTCTGTTCGCTCATCGGTACGTGTGCCTGGGATATCTCTCCGAGTATCTCAACGTATATCCCTCCGAGTCCGAATGATACCACCGGACCGAACTGAACATCGCGTATCATTGAAAGGATGACCTCTTGTCCGAACACCATCTGCTGTATGGAGACGCCGTCGAGTCTCGCCTGAGGTTTTGCCGCCTTACAGGAAGACATGATCTTCGTGTACGCCGCTTTGGCATCTTCCGCATTCTTGACGCCGACAACGACTCCTCCGACATCAGTCTTGTGAGCTATGTCGGGAGACAGGATCTTCATCACAACAGGATATCCGATCCTGTTGCATTCCTTCACCGCGTCGTCTGCGGATGTTACCACAGCTTCGCCGGGAGTGGGCATCTTGTATGCGGCGAATATCTGCTTTCCTTCCGCCTCGGTAAGGGCTTTCCTCCCCTCCGCCTTGGCTTTGGAGATTATGCTCTTTGCCGTCTCTCTTCCGGAGACCGACGGTTTCTTCATGGGATCGTGTTTCTCTTCCATTCTGAGCGTGTACTTTCTCAAGATGGAGAGTGCACGTACCGCCCTGTCGGGTGTGGGGAAACAGGGGATCTTGCCGTCTCTGAGGATCTTGTTCGCCCTTTCGCACTTACCGCCTCCGGGGAAACAACATGTTGTGGGTACCGGGATATCGTCTCTCATCTCCACGAGGATCTTTGCTATGCTTTCGAGATCCGCTGTGTCGAGAGGCGAACCCATTATCACAAGTCCTCCAACGGAGGGGTCCTTTATCGCCGCGTTTATCGCGCCTCTGAAATACTCGGCCTTGGCGTCCCCTCTGACATCGATGGGGTTCGTGAGGCCTGCGATCGTGGGAACAGCTTTCTTTATGTTCTCGATCGTCTCGGGAGAGAGCTTTGCCGCCTCTATGTAAGGCGCATCGAAAGTTGCGTCCGCAGACATGACCCCGAGTCCGCCCGCGTTGGTTATTATCGCGATACCGCTCTTCTTCATTTGACTGCATGTGCTGAATACCGAAAGTGCATCGAACATCTCGTCGAGATCCGCTGCCCTGTGCATATTGAGCTTATCGAATATCACATCGTTCACCGCATCGGAACCCGCAAGCGATCCCGTGTGCGACGATGCCGCGGCAGATCCCGCTTCGGTCTTTCCGGATTTGAACACCACTATCGGTTTCTTGGTCTTCATGTTCTCGATTGCATGAACAAGTCTGTCTCCGTTGGAGATACCCTCGCAATACATACCGATGACCTTTGTGTCGGGATCATCCATGAAATCCACGACTATCTCGGATTCGTCCACGTCACTCTTGTTGCCGAACGTCACGAATTTCGATATACCGATATTGTTGAGCTGGGACCATTCGAGGATCGACGATCCCAACGCGCCCGACTGCGACATTATGGACATATTTCCAGCAGGAGGGAGTATGTGAGTGAATGTGTAGTTCACTCCTCCTTTCACATTCATGCTTCCGAAACAGTTGGGTCCGATTATCCTTACGCCGTATTTCGCGGCCTCTGAGAGAAGTTTCTCTTCGAGTACCGCTCCGTCGTGGCCTTCCTCTTTGAATCCTGCCGTCAGAATTGATGTGCATTTTATCCCTGCGGCACCGAGATTCTTCATCTCTTCTATTGCCTGAAGGTTCTTGACCGCTATGACCGCAAGTTCTATGGGTTTTCCCACTTCCGTCACGGAAGTATAGGCTTTTATGCCCTGTATCTCCCCGCCTTTGGGGTTGATGGGGTACAATTGACCTTTGTAACCCGCGTCGATCATGTTCTTTAAGAGCATACCGCCCAGTTTCGTTGTGTCCGCCGATGCGCCTATGATAGCTACCGATGCGGGATTGNAAA